>ENA-OQIJ01000039-OQIJ01000039.1-human-gut-metagenome-genome-assembly--contig:-NODE-39-length-48753-cov-6.729281_pt1 | contig 48753 bp, 46 predicted proteins | sample MGYA00242582_ERZ504747 | MGnify/ENA primary metagenome ERZ504747 (study PRJEB26092, sample SAMD00036435) | human gut metagenome | host: Homo sapiens | study: EMG produced TPA metagenomics assembly of...
GGTGGCTCTGGCCGCCATTCCGGCAGCGTGGCCGGCGGCGTGCTGCTGGCACTGGTGCAGCGGTCCGGGAAATCGGAAGGAGGGAGCTGGATGAAGCGCGGCAATTCTGACAAGCGATGGAAACAGCGGGCCGCTCCCATTGCGGCGGCCGTACTGGTGATCGTATTTGTATTGCCGCTGGCGGCAGTGGGAGTCCCGGCGGCACTGGATCTCATCCAGATCGGAGAAAATCTGGCGGCACTGCTGTTTTTGCTGTTCTATGCGGTGACCGGATTGGCGGTCGCACTGGGGGTCCTGGTAGCCATGCGCCAGCGGCTGCGGGAACTGGACCAGGGGGAGGAAGAGGATGCCAAAAAATACTGATCAGCGTACCCGGCGCGCCAGCGCCATCCGCGGCGCGCTGACTGGCATCGCTGCGCGGCTGCTGGCCGCGGCAGTGCTGCTTTGGGTTCGACGGAACATGCCGGACGGTGTGCTCTCCACCCTGCTTCTGGCATTGATTTTGGTGGAACTGGGGAGCATAATCCCCACCATTGTCGTTTTAAAGCAACGTCTTAATGAAATTGAAGGAGGAGAAGAAGATGCTGCTGCTCAATATTGATCACATTCCCGGAAAGAACGTGGAGGCACTCGGAATCGTCAAGGGAACGGTGGTGCAGTCCAAGAACATCGGAAAAGACTTTATGGCCGGGATGAAGACCCTGGTCGGCGGTGAAATTGTGGGCTACACGGAAATGCTGACGGAAGCCCGGCAGATTGCCACCAAACGCATGGTGGACGAAGCGGAGGCCCTGGGAGCCGATGCCATCATCAACATCCGCTTCGGCTCTTCTTCCGTGATGCAGGGTGCCGCGGAAGTCATTGCCTACGGCACGGCGGTGCGGGTGCTGTAATGCGCGTGACCTTTCTGGCCCACAGCGGCTTTTTTGTGGAACTGCCGGAGGCCTGCCTCCTCTTTGACTGGTGGAAAGGGACTCTGCCTCCCATTCCCCAAGACCGGCCTTTGCTGGTGTTTGCCAGCCACCGCCACGAGGATCACTTCTCCCCCGCCATCTTCTCTCTGGATGACGGCACCCGGGACGTCACATTCCTGCTGGGCCGGGACATCCGGCTGACTGACCGCAACCGCACCCGCTGGAATGTTTCCGACACCGCTGCGGAGCACTGCATTCGCCTGGGCGGCGGGGAAGTCCGGGACCTTCCGTCCGGCGTAAAGATTGAGACGCTGACCTCCACCGATGAGGGTGTGGCCTTCCTCGTCACCGTGGGCGGCCGCACTCTGTTTCACGCCGGGGATCTGAACTGGTGGCACTGGGAGGGTGAGCCGGACCAGCAGAACGCCTGGCACGACAAGGCCTTCCACGAGGAGCTGGAGCGCATCCGGGGCCGCTTTTTCGATGCGGCCTTTGTTCCGCTGGACCCCCGGCAGGAGGAAAACGCCTGGTGGGGCTTTGTGGACTTTTTAAATGCCTGCCACTGCGACAATGTGTTCCCCATGCACTGCTTCGACAACCGGGCCGGAATGCTGGCCTATCTGAAGCAGCCGGAGCTTGCGCCCTATCTTTCCCGCATTCACGCGGAAGAGGTGTGGCAGAGCTGAGCAGCTGTTCTTATCAATCCATTCCAGAAAGGAATTTTTCACAATGAAGTTTAAAATGATCCACGAAAACTACAACGTCTTTGATCTGGACCGCTCCAAAGCCTTTTATGAGAAGGCTCTGGGCCTTGCGGAAGTGCGGCGCATCACCGCGCCGGACGGCTCCTTTATCATCGTGTATCTGGCCAACGGGGAAAGCGACTTCCAGCTGGAGCTGACCTGGATGCGGGACATGGATCGCCCCTACAATCTGGGCGACTGCGAGTTTCATCTGGCCTTCCAGGTGGAGGATTTTGACGCCGCTCACGCCCTGCATAAGGAGATGGGCTGCATCTGCTTTGAGAATGAAGCCATGGGCATCTACTTTATTCAGGATCCGGACGGCTACTGGCTGGAGATCGTGCCCGAGAAGAAGTAAGCGGACAATCTGTTTTCAGGGCATTTAAAAGCGCCCGCGCAAGCTGCCGGACCGGCAGCCGCGCGGGCGCTCTTTGTTTGATTTTGCTTTATTCCATGGCCCCGTCGATGCGGCGCATCATCCCCCGGTAGAAGGCCACCGCAGCCAGTGCGGCCAAAGCCTCCGCCACCGGGAAGGCGACCCACACGCCGTTCAAGTCCCAGAAGAGGGAAAGCACCAGTGCCAGCGGCGGAATGACCACCAGCTGCCGGATGAGCGACACCGCCAGCGACTGCATGCCCTTGCCCAGAGCCTCAAAGCAGCCCGCCAGCACAGTGCCGAAGGTGGACACCAGAAAGCCCAGGCTGGTGATGCGCAGCATGGGCACACCGATGGCCACCATGGCGCTGTTTGCGTCGAAGAGGGCCATGATCTGCTCCGGCAGCAGCCAGGCGATCAGGGTGCCCAGCGCCATGATCACGGCGGTGAGGGTCAGGCTCCAGCGGATGGTGGAATGCATCCGCTGCTTCTGGCGCGCACCGTAGTTGTAGCTCACAATGGGGCGCATGCCCTGAATCAGGCCGTTGGCGGGCATGTACACAAAGGTTTGCAGCTTGAAATACAGACCGAACACCGCCACCGCCAGCTCGTGCAGCTCCACCAGCAGGGCATTCAACACGCCCACCAGCAGGCTGGGCATGGCAGTCATCAGGCAGGAAGGAACGCCCACGCCATAAATCTTGCGGGCAATGTTCCAGTCCACCTTCATGTCCCTGTGGGTGATGTGCATACCGGTCTTGGCCCGGAAGAAGTAAATCATTGCCATAGTGCAGGCGGTCAGCTGACCGGCCACGGTGGCCACAGCCGCACCGGCCACGCCCATGCGGGGGGCACCCAGCAGGCCGAAGATCAGAATGGGGTCCAGCACGATGTTCACGATGGCGCCCACGCCCTGCAGGATCATGGGCACAAACATGTTACCCACCGACTGCAGCAGCTTTTCGATGTAAATATGGAACAGGCTGCCGAAGGCAAGGCAGATCACGATGCGGGTGTACACCAGGCTCATGCTCAGCACCTGCTCATCGGTGGTGAACAGCCGCAGGAAGGGCTCGCTGCCGAACAGGCCGATCAAAAGAAAAGCCAGCGCGTGAATGCCGGTGAACAGCATGCCCATGGAGGCGGCCTTGTCCACACTGCGCTGATCGCCCTGGCCCAGGCTGCGGGCCACAAAGGCATTGGAGCCCACGCCGTAGCCCACGGCCACCGCCAGCACCAGATTCTGCAGCGGATAGGCCAGCGAAACGGCGGTGAGGGCGTCGCTGCTCAGGCGGGCCACAAAGATACTGTCCACCACGTTATACAGCGACTGGATCAGCATGGACAAAATGGGCGGCAGCGACATGCTCACCAGCAGCGGCAGCACCGGTCGGCTGCCCATGGGATTCTGGTTGATTCGTTCGGTCATTCCGGTTCCTCCTTGGCACAAAAAACAGGGCTACAATCCCCTGTTTGTGAATCAGAAACAGGAAAATTTATAGCCCTGCGGTTTTTCGCATATTTAATTGCCGGTCAATAATTCCCGGCGTTTCGGCGGGTATTATAATAGCACCCCGCCCGGCTGCTTGTCAAGAGGGAATTCCCGGAATTTTTCTCAGCGCAGCAGATGAATGTAGCCCAGCAGAGGAACCGGCTGCTCCTTGTCCTGCACGGCATAAACCAGACCCAGAATCCAGAGCACCAGCCCCAGCAGGCTTACCACATTTACCGCCAGCATTACGATCCAGCCCACCAGCGGAATCCAGCCCAGAACCCAGCTCACCACCGACGAAACCACCCGCAGCACCAGGAAAAACAGGTTCAGCACCAGCGCCTGATTCAGATGAAACCGGGAATTGTACCGGTCGCCCACAAAATAAGCCAGCAGCCAGCCCACCAGCGTGATGTATGCCACAATGTTCGTTGCTTTACGATCCATAAATCCACCTCATTTTGAAAATCGGCTTTTGCGCCGTTTCGACAAATTGTTTTTTCTGATTATACCAGCCCGAAGAACGCTTTGCAATGCCGGCGGCCGCACACCCCTGCCCTTTGCCGCATAGGATGGGCCAAAAAGTGAGGTGTTGCGGGATGAAAAAGCTTTCAAACCATGTGGATTTCTTTATGGGCGCACTGGGGCCAAAGGGCTTCCAGGGCTACTTCGACTGGCTGGATACCCGGGAACAGGTGCCGCTGTATCTGATCAAGGCAGGCCCCGGCTGCGGCAAAAGTACTCTGATGAATCGTCTGGCGCAGGCCAGCCCTCTGCCGGTGGAGCGCATCCACTGCTCCTCCGACCCGGACAGTCTGGACGGTGTGATTTTCTCCCGGCCCCGGGCAGCCATCATCGACGCCACCGCTCCCCATACCGTGGAGCCTGCCTACCCCGGCGCGGTGCAGAAGGTGGTGGATCTGCACCATGTGCTGGATAACGACTATCTGACCGCCCATCGGGGCGAGATCGTGGCCCTGTTCCGCCGGTGTTCCGCTTTGCAGGAGCAGGCGGGCCGATCCATCCGGGCGGCCGCTGCTCTTCTGGAGGACAGCCGCCGCATCACCGCGCCGCTGGTGAACGAGGAAAAGCTGCTGGGCTGGGCCCGCCGGCTGGGAGCCCGGAGACTGCCCCGCACCGATCACCCCGGCAGCGAGAGCATTCGCCTGCTGAGCGCGGTGACCCCCAAGGGCCGGATGGTCTTTTTGAACACGGTAAAAGCGCTGGCCGGCGAATTCATCGTGCTGCACGACGAGCAGGGCGCGGCGGCTCCGATGGCGCTGGCCCTGCTGCGGGAAATGGCGCTGGAACGGGGCTACTCCATCATTACCTGCCCCTGCCCGCTGCGGGAGGGCGTGATCGATCATCTGTTCATTCCCGAGCTGCGCCTTGCCTTTTTGACCGGCAATTCCTGGCACCCCATGAATCTGGACGGCCGGCAGAACGTGCACTGCACCCGTTTTCTGGAAAAGGGCGCACTGCGCGGCCAGCGAGCCCGGCTGCGGTTCGACCGGCGGGCAGCGGCCGAGCTGCTGGAGCTTGCCAGCGAGGCCCAGCGGCAGGCCAAGGCAAGCCACGATGAACTGGAAAGCTACTACCGCACGGCGGCGGATTTCTCCCAGCTGGACGGGATCGCCGCCCGGCTGACCGAGACCCTGTTTGCGTGACCGGACGCCCCCTTTGTGATACAATAGATGCAGTCTGTATCACGAGAGGGGCATTTTCATGGAACAGATCCATCTTTCGGTGCGTCAGCTGGTGGAGTTTCTTCTGCAGACCGGCAGCATCGACAGCCGCTTTTCCGGCTTTGACCGGGCGAACGAGGGTGCGCGCATCCATCGTCGGCTGCAAAAGCAGGCCGGACCCGGCTACGAGGCCGAGGTCTACCTGAAGCAGGAATACACCGCAGCTGAGGTGGACTATCTGGTGGATGGCCGGGCGGACGGCATCTTTACCGATGAGGACGGCCTGACCGTGGTGGATGAGATCAAGACCGTGACCACCCCCACCGACCAGATCCACGAGGACATGAACCCGGTGCACTGGGCGCAGGGGCAGGTATACGCGGCCATTTATGCCCGGCAGCACGGGCTGGACGCCATTGCGGTACGGCTGACCTATTTCCAGGTAGACGACGAGGTGGTGGTGGATTTCCGCCGGGAATTCACTGCCCGTCAGCTGGAAGATTTTGTGCTGGATCTGCTGACCCGGTATGCCCCCTGGGCCAAGCGGGCCGCCGCCTGGCAGTTGACCCGGGGCGAAGCTTTGCGAGCGCTGCAATTCCCCTTTTCGGAATACCGGGCGGGCCAGTACGCGCTGGCGGGCGCGGTGTATCGAACCCTGCGGGACAAGGGCCGCCTGCTCTGTCAGGCGCCCACCGGCATCGGCAAGACCATGAGCACCCTGTTCCCTGCCCTGAAAGCCATGGGCGAGGGCTGCGGTGAGCGGGTGTTTTATCTCACCGCCCGCACCACCACCCGGCAGGCAGCGGAGGATGCGCTGGCACTGCTACGCAAAAACCAGCCCGGCCTTGCCCTGAAAAGCATTACCCTCACCGCCAAGGACACCATCTGCATGCTGGAACAGCGGGAATGCACCCCGGAGGCCTGCCCCTACGCCAACGGCTACTACGACCGCATCCGGGACGCCCTGTGGCAGGCACTGGACGAAAACGAGTTCACCCGCGCCGCACTGGAAGATCTGGCCCGGCGGTTCACGGTCTGCCCCTTTGAGCTGGGGCTGGATCTCTCGCTCTGGTGCGATGTGATCGTGGGAGATTACAACTATCTGTTCGATCCGGTGGTCAGCCTGAAACGCTTCTTCGAGAGTGGCGGCGATTACCTGTTTCTGGTGGACGAGGCCCACAATCTGCCGGACCGGGCCCGGGAGATGCACTCGGCCAGCCTGTTGAAAAGTCAGGTACTGGAAGCCCGCAAGGCGCTGGGCAAGGGCAAAAGCAAGCTGAAAACCGCTCTGGGCAAGCTGAATGACGAGTTTGTGGAGCTGCGCCGCCAGTGCGACGAAGCGGAAAACCGCACCTTCTTTGAAAAGGAGGCCCGCACCGGCCTGAACCGGGTGATCGGCCGGGTGACCGGCCCCATGGAGGAATGGCTCACCGAGCACCGGGAGAGCACGGCCCACGACCTGATCCTTGCCCTTTACTTCGAGCTGCGGGCCTATCTGCGGGTGGCCGAGCGGTACGACGACCACTATGTGACCCAGATGGCGGCTTTCGGCACCGACGTGCGCATCAGCCAGCTGTGTCTGGATCCCAGCGCCTTCCTGGATCAGAGCTTTTCCAGCGGCCGGGGCGCGGTGCTGTTCAGCGCCACCCTTTCCCCCATGGACTACTATCGGGACATTCTGGGCTGCGCCGAAGCCCGCTGCGCCGCTCTGCCCAGCCCCTTCCCCACCGAAAATCTTGGCCTCTTCTGCGCAGCGGACGTGAGCACCCGCTATAAAGACCGGCAGCAGAGCATCGAACCGGTGGCCCGATACCTCTATGAAATGTGCCGGGGCCGCACCGGCAACTATATGGCCTTTTTCCCCAGCTACAGCTATCTGACCCAGGTGCTGGAGCGGTTCGAGGAATTGTTTCCTGAGGTGCGTACGCTGGTGCAACAGCCCGGCATGGATGAGCAGGCCCGCAGAGAATTTCTGGATGCCTTCCAGCCGGATGCCGCCGAGACCCTTCTGGGCTTCAGCGTGATGGGCGGCGTGTTTGGCGAAGGCGTGGATCTGGCGGGCGAGAGGCTGATCGGCACCGCCATCGTGGGGGTGGGCCTGCCCCAGGTGAACCCCCGGCAGGAGATCCTGCGGGATTATTTTGAGGAGAGCCGGGGCAGCGGCTTTGCCTATGCCTACCAGTACCCGGGGTTCAACAAGGTGCTGCAGGCGGCGGGGCGGGTCATCCGTACCCCGAAGGACAAGGGGGTGGTGCTGCTGATCGACAGTCGTTTTGGCCGGGCGGAATACCGGCAGCTCTTCCCCAGCCACTGGGCCCACTGCCGCTGGCTTTACGGCCCGGCCCAGCTGGCAGATCAATTGAAGGATTTCTGGGAGACGGTTTGATGAACCAACCTCCTCTTTTCGCGATTTCTGCGCGGTTTTGCCCCGCGGATCACGAAAAGAGGGGGCTTTTCTTTTTCCTACCATTATAGTATAATTATTTCATTCATCCCGGTACAGGAGCGGTGTATTCGCTTTCGACCGCGCCGGAAGGAAAGGAGATCCTGCCATGCACCGAAGGGTATTGGCAAGCCTGCTTGCCACAGCATTGCTGCTGAGCGGCTGCAGCCGTCCGGCGGAAGCCGCAGTGCAGCCCGCAAACAGTGAAAACGGCTCGCCGCAAAGCGAACCGGAACAGGAGGTTATGAAAATGGAATCCACCGAACATGTGATTTATCTGGCCGGGGGCTGTTTCTGGGGCATCGAACAGCTGATGCAGTCCATCCCCGGCGTGATCGACGCCAAAAGCGGTTACGCCAACGGCTCCGGCGAGGCCGACGCCAACTACCCCACCGTCTGCACCGGAAAAACCGGTTTCCGGGAAACGGTGCGGGTGGAATATGACCCGGAACAGGTGAGCCTGGACGCACTGCTGCTGGCCTACTTCTATGTGATCGATCCCACTGTGGAAAACCGGCAGGGCAACGATGTGGGCACCCAGTACCAGACCGGCGTTTACTACACAAACAACAGGGCAAAGGAGACGGTGGAGCGCATCGCGGAGATCGAGCGCAGCCGCAGCAGCCAGTTCAAGGTGGAGATCGGCCCGCTGGTGAACTTCTATCCCGCAGAGGAGTATCATCAGGATTATCTGGAAAAGAACCCCAACGGCTACTGCCACATTCCCCTTGCGGAAATGAGGCTGTTTTCCAGCCTGCGCATCGACCCGGGCGATTACCAGAAGCCCGCGGCGGAAGCCATTCGGGACAAGCTGACCAGCGAGCAGTACCGGGTCACCCAGCAAAATGGCACCGAGCGCCCCTTTGCCAACGAGTTCTGGAACCAGTTTGAAAAGGGCATTTATGTGGACGTGGTCACCGGCGAACCGCTGTTCTCCTCCACCGATAAATTCGAGAGCGGCTGCGGCTGGCCCGCCTTCTCCAAGCCCATCGAGGAGCCCGCCGTGGTGGAACTGCCGGACGACAGCCACGGTATGCATCGCACCGAAGTGCGCAGTCGCTCCGGAGATTCCCATCTGGGCCATGTATTCACCGGCGACCCGGAATCTCCCAACGGGGTGCGCTACTGCATCAACAGCGCCTCGCTGCGCTTCATCCCATACGCCAAAATGGAAGCGGAAGGCTACGGCTATCTGCTGGATCTGTTTGAAGAATAAGCAGGTTGCCTGCCCGCAAGAATGCCCCGGCTCTTTTTCAAGAGCCGGGGCATTCTTTTTACTTGATCGTTCAAACAGCCGAACAACCACCTGATTGCTATGAGCGATCCACTTCCACGCGAAACGTAGCCCCGCCGCCGGGGGTATCGCTCACACCCAGCTGCAGCCCGCAGCGCCCGGCCAGTTCCTGCGCCACCGAAAGGCCAAGCCCGAAATGTTCCCGGCTGGACCGGCTGGCATCGGCACGCCAGAATCGCCGGAACACCGCTTCCTTTGCCTGATCCGGAACCCCCGGCCCGTGATCGCACACCTCCCAGATCATTTTTCGGCCCTGTGTGGCACAGTACAGCTCAACGGCCTTGCCTTCCGGGGAATACCGCAGCGCATTGTCCAGAAATATCCCCAGAATCTGGCCGAGCTCCGCCCGGCAGACACTGGAGCAGGCGCAGAACGCCCGGGAGGATTCGCTGCTTTCCGCTCAGCGGAATCTGGAGGATGCGCAAACCGCACTGACACAGGCTGAATCCGACTATACGCAGGCGCAAAGCTCCGCCGCACTGACTGCGCAGAGCAATGCGGCGCAGGAACAGCAGCTGCAGCTGGAGATTGCTTCCACAGAGGAGTGTATCGCACTGCTCACTGCCTGCATGGAAACCGATGGTCTCATCTGTGCCGAACGGGACACACAGCTGCTGACCTGTGATCTGAAGGAAGGGCAGCCCTGCCCGGAATCCGGCGGACTGCGGATTGCCCGCGAGGACAGCGAGCTGGTTGCAGCCTTTTCTCTGCCTGCCGCGCAGGCGGAAAATCTTGCTGCCGGGCAATCGGTAACCATTGTACAGGGATCCGCCCGCACCGAAGCGACTGTGCGCACAGCTGTTGAGGATACCGAAAGCGGAGCGTTTCAGGTCACTGCAGTACTTCCGGAAGATGCCGCCGGATTCCGGGCCGGCACAGCACAGGCCGAACTGATTTTTTCCCGCACCTCCTATGGCACCTGCCTGCCTGTATCTGCCATCCGGCAGGATACACAGGGCAGCTTCGTTCTCACCGTGGAAGAAAACCGGAGCACCTTTGGAATCAGCTACACGGCCCGGCGGGTTCCCGTTACCGTACTGGAGGTAGGCAGCGACGGACAGTACGCCGCCGTGGAGGGCACCATCGGCGGCAGCGTGATCGCTTCTTCTGACCAGGCTGTCAGCCCCGGCTCCTCCGTGAGGATTGCGCAATGAGGCGGGTGATCATCGGGCTGCTGATGCTGGCTCTTCTGGTTGCGTCTACCATCAGCATGAACCACGCCGACGCACTTGCTCAAAACTGCCAAAGCGTCAGCCTGCGCTATCGCCAGGCCCTCACCGCCGAAACGGTTCGCACCGCCCGGGACAAGCAGCCCGGCCTTACCTTCTGGGCAGAAAGCAGTTGCCTGCTTTGCACCAGCCTGCATCAGACGCAGTGCACGGCGCTGTACTATCAGGGCGATGCGCTTCTGGTTATGGGGGCAGAATATTGTGCAGGCGAGCCACCCGCTCCGCTGGATTTTTCCGGCTGTGCAATTTCCACCGCCCTTGCGGACGATCTCTTCGGCAGTGAGGATGTGCTGGGGCTCAGCGTTACGCTGGAAACCGGAGAATACACCGTGCGCGGCATTTTTTCAAGCAACCGGTCACTGGCTCTGATCCCCTGCGAGGATGCCGGGTTCACGGCGGTGGAGCTGCCTTTTACGGAGGATTTTCGCCAGTCTCCCGCCACCTGGGTCAATACACAGCTGACAGAAAGCGGCCTGCCGGAGCCGGACTGGCAGCTTTTCACCGGGCTATGCGCCGCCCTTGGCCGCGGGCTGGCCTGGCTTCCGCTGGCATTTGCCGCTCTGGTTCTGATTCTGCACGGAGCGAAAGCCGTCGTCCACTGGCCCTTTCCTGCCCGGGACATTGCGCTGTTCTCGGTTCTTCTGACCACCGCATCGGCATTGCCTTTGCTTCTGTCCGTCTGGCCCTCCTGGCTTACCCCTTCCCGCTGGAGCGATTTTTCCTGGTGGACGCAAACGGCGCAGACGCTCTCTTTGCAGCTGGAAGCATTCCTTCTGGCGCCCGGTATGGGGCGGGATCTGGCAATCAAGTCCAGGCTGATCGCTCAGGTTGGAATCGCACTGCTGCAATGTGTTTTATGTGAGGCACTTCGCTGCATGCTCCGGCAATGCGACAGACCCGCTGCCACCGAGACTTGATGTGCTCTGTTTTTCTCTGGCGATTTCTTTTCCGTTAAAAAGGGAGATCCTGTTTGCAAGGGTCTCCCTTTTTGTCAGTCTGTTGTTTTCTTCGGGCACGTCGGGGCATGATAGCGCCAGCGAGCCGATGCCTGCTCTTTTTCCGGAAAAGCAGATTGTTTCCTGTTTCGGTCAGGCCGCTTTATGTGGCCTGCCAGCTGCCAGAGGATCACCGCACCGACAAACAACAGCACCGCTGCAAGGCCCAGCACTGCCAGTTCCTTTGCCGACCGCGCCGCCTGTGCCAGATAATCGCTCTGCCCTGCCAGTGCAGAAAATGTTTGCATAGGATTTGTTTCGGCCGGGCCGGCCAGCAGCTCGGCGGGAAGATTCACCCCGCAGATGGCCAGATTCAGCGCCGCCACTGCCAGAATGATCTGTGTCAGATGCAGCGCAAGCGCCCTCTTGCGGCCGTACAGCATATCGTTCCACCGGCCATACAGCCGCACGAGGCCCACATATCCCCGCAGCAGCACACAGGCACAGAGCAGCACCGTGCAGCAGAAAATCACCCCATATACCTCCTGACGCAGCAGCTGCCGCCAGACGCCCAGATCCACCCCTGCCGTTTTGGGGGTATCGTTTGCCTTTGTCTGCAAATCGTACAATACCGACAGGCGAAGGCGATCATTCTGGGCCAGCAGCATCCGGGTGGGGGTAAGGCTGCTATTCGGCTGTTCGGGATGGGTACTCAGATAAACTGGTGCAGATTCCCCTTCCGGCCGGTACACCCCGCATACCGTATACTCCACATTTTCCACGGCGAACGTATCGCCTGCTGCGGCCAGCCCCTCCGGCACCACCGCCTGATACTGCCGCAGCAATACCGCCTGCGCCGGATAAAACTCACCACTCACAAAATCAAGACCTGCCACCTGCCCCCAGTTGGACAGGGCCACCCGGGCAATAAGCTGCTGTGACCCGCCGGGAAGATCGGCTTCCAGCATTCCCTGCCAGGCGGCACTGTTTTCCGCCTTGTCTCCCACCCGGCGCTGGAGCACCTCCAGCGTGAGGGGTGAGCTTTCGCCCAGCTCCGGGTATTCCAGCAGCATGGGAACGGAATGCAGCGCACTGCGGCACAGCAGAACCTGCCTTGCAAACACTGCCGCAAAAGCCGCCAGCAGCAGCACGGCCAGCACCCGCAGGATGAGCGCCCCTTTACTTTTCCGCCTGCCCGTTTTCATCCGATTCACCCGGCAGCACCACCTTTACCAAATCCCCATCCTGAATGGGCGCGGCCGCAAAAGCCGCAATCCGGAACTCTCCGGTTTCGCCAAGCTGCACCAACGCACTCTGCGCGTCGGTGGCGGTTACCATTACCGCCACTGCCGACGCATAACTCTGCTTCCCCCAGGGGGTCCATCGCTCCTCCAGCTTCATCACCATGGTGGAGCCATCCTCCCCCGTCTGGATGGCGGACAGGGGAATTTTACACCAGCCATCGGTAAGAATTCTCGCCTGGATGGTCACCGGCCCCTCCGGCAGTTCCGGCAGCGGGTTTTTCTGTTTCAGAACCACCCCGTCGCCGGTCTGCTCTGCCTCGCCGGCCAGCTCCAGACCTACCAGATTCATCTCGCTTTCCGGCGGGAAGGCCAGTAGAGAGGCTGTTTGCAGTATCTGCGCATCCTCGCCCTGTGCCTGCACACGAATCCGCAGTGCCGGGCGCTCACCCTCGGTGCGGTAGACCGTTCCGGTGAAGAATTTTTCCTCATTCACACTGCCCCGCGTGGGAAATACCGCCTCCACCTGTGGCGCAAGCGTCCACTCCACCAGCCATGCGGCCGAGGTGCACAGCACCGCCGCCAGCACCACCGCCAGAAAAACGGCAAAACGCCGCCTGTTGTTCTTTGTTCGTTTCATGCTGTTTTCCTCCCGGGCAACACCTATTTGATGCCGGTGAACTCGATGCCCTCCACCAGCTCCTCATTGAAGAACCAAAACAGCAGCAGCACCGGCAGCATGGCCAGCACGCCGCAGGGAAAGACCACGGCCAGCGCATCTCTGCTGGTACTGGCGAGGAACACCGAAAAGGGATACATCTCACTGTCCCGCAAAAAGGCCAGCGGCTGCTCCACCATATTCCATGCGTCGATGAAGGTGAGCAGACACAGGCTCACCGCACCCGCCCGGCCCGCAGGCAGCAGCACCCGGAACAGCAGTGTCAGGGTTCCGGCTCCGTCGATCTGGCCGGCCTGCAGCACTTCATCCGGCACAGACTTGAAGATCTGAGTCATCAGGAATGTGCCGAAGGGCAGGAACATTGCCGGAAGGATCAGCGCGCCATAGCTGTCCAGCAGGTTCAGCCGTTCCAGCACAATGTAGTTGGGCACCAGCGTCACCTGCACCGGCATGAGCATGAGCACCACCAACAGGTAAAACAGCCACCGCCGACCCGGGAAGGAGTATTTTGCAAAAGCAAAGCCGCCCAGAATGCTCACCAGCAGCTGCCCGGCCACGATTGCTCCGCATATAGCCAGCGTGCGCCAGAAGCGCAGCCAGTACGCGGTGCGGCGCAAAAACACCTGCACATACCCCTGTACGGAAAAGGTTTCGGGCAGAAGGCTCAGATCCAGCGTACCCGAGCCGGAAGCCAGTGCACCGTACCGCTGCACCGCCTCCTGTGGGGACATGAAGCTGTTGCACAGCACATAAACCGCCGGGAACAGCACAATTACCGACAGCACCGCAAAAAGCACCGCCAGCAGCCGATCCCGCTTTTTTCGCTTTCGCTTCACAAAACCGCCTCCCCGTCCTCGGACTGCATCCGGTACAGCACGGCCACCAGAACCATCATGCCGGCAAACAGCAGAATCGCCGCCACCGACAACCGGGAATAGGTCATGTTATTGAAATTGTTATTCAGGTAATGCTGCAGAAAATACACGCTGGTGTGGGGATGCTCCCCGCCCAGCAGAAAGGCTTCCCGGTAGGATTTGAAGGCGTTGATCACGCTGATCACCACCACAAAGGATACGGTGGGCCGCATCAGGGGCGCGGTGATGTATCGGAACACCTGCCGCTCGTTTGCCCCCTCCAGCCGGGCACACTGATACAGCTCCTCCGGGATCATGTTCAACCCTGCCAGCAGCAAAATCACATTGTAGCCGCAGTTCTTCCACACATAAAGAGCCATCAGCACCCAGAAGGCTGCCGGGCTTTCCATCCAGCGCACCGGGGAAAGGCCCAAGGCCTGCAGCAGCGCGTTCAACGCCCCCTGCTCAGCCAGGAACACATCCACCACCATCACGATGCCTGCCACCGGCACCACCATGGGAAACAGCAGCACATTGCGGAACAGCTTTGTGCCCGCGAACTTCTTCTGCAATGCCAGCGCCAGCAGCATGCTTATCACCAGAATCAACGGCACGCCCAGGCCCAGAAAGCGCAGGGTGTTGCCTGCTGCCAGACGGAAGCTGCGTGTGCTCAGCACATAGGCATAATTATCCAGCCCCACAAAGGTCTGCCCGCCGGGGCCAAAAGTGAGGGAATACCAGAACGTAAGCCCAAACGGCAGAGCAAAAAACACCAGCGTGCCCAGCAGAACCGGGGCGGCCAGCGCATAGCCGGTCAGCGCCCGGCGCCGTTTCCATCGGCTGTACCCCTTCATCCCGTTTTCCCTCCTTTGCGGGTTTCTTTTGACAAAACCGCTTTGAGTGTTTATCATAGTAGTGTACTATACATTTCAGCATAGCACACCACCCAGATTTTGTAAAGGCTGGGCATGTGCCGGGAGGGATTCGATTTATGCTACGAACCCGCATCGTAAGCTGCCTGCTGGCGGCAGGGCTTCTTTTGGGCCTTGGCTGTGGCTGCACGGCCCAGCCCGCAGAAGAAACGACGCAGGAGGATGTGATGGTCATCTGCGCCGAGCTGCGGGACTACCGCAATGTGATGAAGGGCGTGAACTATTATGCGGTGCGCTACTACCCCAACGCCCAGTTTGAAATGCTCTGGCTGCCCGACCCGCAGGTGGATCCGGAAGGCCGCGAACAGCTGATCCGTCAACTGCGCACCCAGATCATGGCCGGCAAGGGGCCGGATGTGTTTCTGCTGCGCGGCACCGACAGTCTGCTGAATCCCTCGGATTCCAGTGAATATCTGTTTGAGGATCTGCACAAGGCCCAGACCGCCGGGCTGTTCTGCAATCTGACCGAGCTGTTGAGTAAAGCGGATTTTTCAGCCCTGATCCCGGCGCTGAAGCAGTATAAAACAAACAATGAGCCGCTGTACCTGCTGCCTCTGGGCTACCTGCCCTTCACAGTAAGCTACACCGATCAGACTGCGGACACCTTTGCCCGGGTGGCTCAGAGCACTTCTCCCCTGCTGGACTATCTGCCGGAGCTTATCAATGCCGCCGGGCAGGCCAACGAGGATGCGCTTTCCGGTCTGGCCCGGGCTCTGCCGCTGGCAGGCGGAACCGGCGATCTGAGCGAAACCATTGACCGGGCGGATTTTGTTGAGCTGCTCCGGCTGCAAAAGCAGCTGATGCAGTCCGGCACGGCCAACCAGCCGATGATTTCGTCGCTGAAAGAAGGGCTCACCGGCGGAGAGTTTCTTTGCTGGACCGGCATGCCTTTGTATGACCCGTTTCTGGAGCAGGCCAGCCTGCTGGCCGCACAAAACAGCGAACCGTATTTTGCGGCGGTTCCCAATCTGGAGGGCGGCGTCACCGGCATGGCCACCAGCTATGTGGGAGTTCGGGCCAACTCCACCCATCTGGATCAGGCCCGGGAGCTGATCCAGACCCTGCTCAGCGAGCACGTCCAGACCTGGGAAACAAACTTTCCCAACCCCGGTTACCGGGAGCTGAGCAGTGCCGATCAGGGCCTGCCGGTGTGCAAAACCGCCCTGGCCGCCATGCTGCGGGACCGCAACCGTTACGGCCCTTCCGGCGGCTTTGTGTGGGGAGAAATCAGCGATTCCACCATTGCCCGCTACGAGGCGTTCCAGAACAGCGTGACCGATATCACCTTGGTGGACCGGCGGTTCGAGCGATACCTTACGATTTGTGCCCCCTATTTTGCAGGCACCCAGAGCGAAGAACTCACACTGGAAGCATTGCATCGGGAATTCGTGATCTATGCGGACGAATGACCTGCTCACAGGCACCAGATAAGCCCACAGAAAAAGGCCCCCGCGGGAAATATCCCGCGGGGGCCTTTTTTATCTGATGAACCTTTTACTGAACGCGGCGGCGCAGCAGGCTGTAAGCAGGCAGCGCAGTGGCGCAGGGAATGGTGTATTTCATGGTGGCGTGGGGCGTGCTCTCCACCTCTTCACCCAGCTCATTTTTGATCCATTCCGGGGTCAGGGTGACGCGTTCGCCCAGCGGGGTAAGCGCTTCAATGGTATCGCCCAGGCAGAACTTGCCCCGCTGACTGCACTGAGCCACGCCGTCCTGCCAGCCTTCCACCACGCCGATGAACTCCCAGTGGCGCAGGTAGCCGCCGTTTCTGGTCTCCTGCTTGGCCTGCTGGCGGCCGAAGTAGAAGCCCGGCGAGTAGGGCCGGTGGCTGGTGCGATCCAGCTCTTCAAACACATCGTCCGGGCAGTTGTATTCCTCGGCGGTGGGGTCCTGCAGGAAGGCGTCCAATGCCTTGCGGTAGGCGCTGGTCACGCTGGCCACATAATAGGCGGTCTTGGCCCGGCCCTCGATCTTCAGACTGTCCACACCGGCCTGACAGATCAGGTCGATGAAGGGGGCGGTGCACATGTCGTTGGCGTTCAGGATATAGCTGCCCTCTTCGGTCTCACCGATTTCCATAAACTGGCCGGGGCGGGATTCCTCCACCAGATGATACTTCCAGCGGCAGGGCTGGGCACACTGGCCCCGGTTGGCGTCCCGCCCGGTCATGTACTGGCTGAGCAGGCACCGGCCGGACACGCTCATGCACATGGCGCCGTGCACGAAGGCTTCCAGCTCCAGATCGTCGGGCACATGGGCGCGGATCTCGGCAATGGCCCGCAGATCCAGCTCCCGGGCCAGCACCACCCGCTTGGCTCCCAGATCATAGGCGGCCTTGGCGGCGGCCCAGTTGGTGATACCCACCTGGGTGGAAAGATGAATTTCGGTGTTCGGGGCATACTGCTTGACCATGGCCAGCACGCCCAGATCGGCCACGATGAAGGCATCCACACCGGCGGCCACCGCATTCTGGATGGCTTCGGGGATGCGCTCCAGCTCCTCGTTGGTGGGCAGAGTGTTCATGGTCAGATAGATCTTCTTGCCCCGGGCGTGGGCGAAGGCAGCGCCCTCAGCCAGCTGCTCCGGGGTGAAGTTGCCGGGCGCGGCGCGCATGCCGAACTCGGTCAGACCACAGTACACCGCGTCCGCGCCGTAGCGGATGGCATATTGCAGTCGCTCCAGATCCCCCGCGGGGGCCAGTAATTCCGGAATGGGAAGCATAATCGTTTTCCTTTCTCGTTTTCACAGCCGGGCGGGCGCGCAGAGAGATTTTTCTCCCGCGCGCCCGCCGCTTTCCTTGTTTATTTTACGCTGAATGCCTTGGACACATTGGCATCGTGCTCGGCTTTGGTCTTGGCATAGTAGTACACGCCGTTTTTATCGGTCACGAAGAAGTAGTACTTGCCGTCCAGATACTCTGCATCCGGGTAGAGGGCTGCCTGGATAGCATCAATGCCCGGGTTGGAGATGGGGCCTGCGGGCAGGCCGTTCAGCTCATAGGTATTGTAGGCGTTGTAGATATTTTCGGGGATGTTGTCCCATCCGCCATAGTAGGGGGCAATCCAGTTGTAGATGTAGTTGTTGTCATCCGGATTCTGCACATAGCTACTGGCATTGCTCTCCAGCCGGGGATAGGGGGAATCCTCCGCCAGCCGGTTATGGAACACTGCGGACACCCGCGCATCCTCAGAATTGCCGGCCTCCTCCTGTACAAAGCTGGCCAGGGTGACAACCTCTTCCAGCGTCATGCCCAGCTCGCTGGCCCGCTGGCGCATCTCCGGGGTAACCTTTGCGTCGAACTCGGCATAGAGCTTGTCCACATAGTTATAGACCGTATCGTCCACAAAGAATTCGTAGGTATCCGGGAATAGGTAGCCCTCGCACTTCATGAAGCGGTTGGGATCCTCCGGAATCTCGTTCCAGAACTCATACTGGCTGAAATCGCCGTTGTTGGCCACGTCCAGGAATTCCTCGGCGGTGCACAGGCCGGCTTCCTCCATCAGCTGGGCAAACCGCTGGGCGGTGATGCCCTCCGGGAAGGTGACGCTCACGGTTTCCCGCTTGGCATACTGGCTCATGGTCTCAATGATGGAATCGTAGCTCTGACCCTGCACCAGTGTGAAGTCGCCGTATTGCAGATTGGCGCTCTTTCCAGTGTACTTCAGGTAGTAACGGAAGATGTTGGGATATTTGATGACGCCTGCATCCTTCAGGCTGCGGGCAATGGACGCGCTGTTTTCGCCCTGCTGCACGGTGACCAGAACCTCATCGCCAAGCTGGTCGCGGCCGTTCACATCCTGCATGATGCTGAAGGCCCCAAAAGCAGCCGCAGCCAGCAGCACAACAACCAGCACAACCAGCAGAAGGCAGCCTTTGTGGCCGCGTTTGGGGGGCTGATCCGGGTTTTGGTAGGTTTCACGACGGTATTTAGCCATAGTAACTTCCCTGCACTTTCTTATTCCCTGAGCGGCGCGGGGTGCGCCGCCCTCTGATTCACTCCATGTCCAGCATCAGGCGCATATAGCCTTCCTGCACGTCAAAGGGCCGATCAAAAAACTGAATCATGCCGTAATCCCGGGCCACGCCCTCACCCAGAAACAGATTCTGCTGGACGCCCAGGGTAATGTGGGCCTGTTCCGCGCCGGTTTTATCCCGTGCGGCTTCCATCAGTTTTTCCGCAGCCCGGTCGCCCTCCGCAAACAGCTCCACAAAATCCAGCGTCTGATCGTCCTTTTTAAAATAAATGCCGTAGCCGTCCTCACTGGACACAATGGTTCCACCCAAGGTGTAAAGATCGGTGAGCACCAGAATATAGCCCGCATTGTTCAAAAAGACCGCATCCGGCGCAAAGCGGCGGCGCAGCGCCTCCAGCCCCTTGGCGGTGACGGAATCAAAATCCGCCTGAGCCCACAGGTTGCGGCGGATGGGCCGGGTGAATTCCCGCAGCCCGAACGCCTTCTGAAAGCCCCGCTGGGCATAAAAATCAAACAGGCTGGCACTGGCGGGGATGAGCACCGCGAAGCTCCATCCGCGCAGCAGCAGCTGGCTTCGGGCGTAGTCCATCAGTTCGGTCATCACACCCTTGCCCCGCTGCTCCGGCCGGGTGCACACGCCGTAGTAGTAGGCGCCTTTCCGGCCCTGCAGCGTGACGGGCACTGCGCACAGGCTGGCAATGACCTGGCCCTCTTCTTCCGCCAGAAAAACGTTTTCATACCCGGCAAACTTTTCAAAAATATTGGCGGCAACCGGTTCCGGATCCCCGAACACCGCCGAAAACAGCCCGGTCAGCTGGGCTGCATCGCTTTTCTCTGCCACACGAAACATGGCTTCTTTTCCCTCCCCCCTGGCCGCTTGCGCGGCGAAGGTCATTTATTCAGTACCGCCCGGTACTTGGGCTCGATGATAATGGGATTGTAGGACAATTTTGCCTTGCGCAGGCCTTCCGAACCCACATCGTCCTCCCGGTTGATCATCTCATAACCGGCGCAGACCTGACGGGCCATTTCCCGGTTAATAATGTTGTACGCGCCGTTCACCTCATACAGTGCCTTCTCCACGTTGGTGTCGAAGATGCGGTCGTTGATGGCGCTGCCGAAGGAGTAGGCCACAATGCGCCCGCCGGCGGTGATATAGCCGCCCTCAATGGGCAGCTCGGTGTAATGGTCAAACACCATTTCGATGGCCTCGTGCTCCATCTGGATGCCCGGGTCATCCTTATTGTCGGCCAGAGCGGCCCACTCCCGGTTGAACTGCCGCACCAGAGGCAGCGATTCCTCGGTGATGGCATGGAACTCCCAGTCCGGGTTTTCCCGGATAAAGCGGGACACATGGTTGCGCTTTTTCTGGAACTTTTTGCCCGGCAGATCGGCCAGCTCGGACCGGTCATAGATGTATTCGTAGTCGTCGCGGACCGCTTCAATGGTGAACAGGCCGGGGTACCACTGCTCCAGCCGCTGTTTTGCCTCCACCGAAACGCCGTAAAGCCAGGCGGGCTCGCTCTGGGCTCTGGCATCCTCGATGATGGCATCCACGGTGGCCTTTTCGTCGCCGTGGCCGGAGGGGTACAGATAATGGAAAATACCGCCCCGGTGGCTGCGGGCGATCACATGATCGCCAAAGCGGGCCACCTGGGTGTCGTACGCCCTGCTCCACAGATAGAGGGTCACAAAGGCGTAGGTACTGGTCATATAACCGCTGGCATGCAGCAGCGGGGTCACCCACTGGGCATCCTGCGGTTCGATGGGTTTGAATGTCAGCATAAAATCTCCTTGGTCGCACACAGCACATCCTCATGAATCTGCTGGATGGTGCGCATCCCGCCTGCCTCACAGCAGGCAACGGTCACCCAGCCCAGCGCGGCGGCGCAATGCTTGGCCGCCCGCTGGCTGCGTGCCAGATACTCGGTATCCTTTTCGTGTATGTCTTTTTTTGCTTCGTCGCCCTGATAGCGGCCGGTCATCAGCGCCTGGCTCACCGCCGGGTCCACTTCCAGATAGATCACCCGATCCGGGGCGGGAATTCCGATTTTATTATACTCAAAATCGAACAGCCAATCCAGAAACGCCTGCCACTGCTCCGGCGGCAGCTTGGAGCACTGGTGCACCGCATTGCTGGTGGTGTAGCGGTCGGCAATCACAATGCCGCCTTCGCGGTAGAACTCGCCCCACTTCATCTTGTAGCTGGCGAACCGGTCCACCGAATAGAAGGCGGAGGCCGCGTAGGCGTTCACATCGTCCGGATGGCTGCCGAACTGCCCGCCCAGATACATCCGAACCAAAGCAGAGGAATCGCTGGCATAGTCCGGGAAGGTGATCTGCATCACGTTTCTGCCCTGGGCCTGAAGGGCTTCGGCCAGCGCCCGGGCCTGGGTGGCCTTGCCGCTGCCGTCCAGCCCTTCGATCACGATCAGCTTGCCGTTCAACGCTCCAGCGCCTCCTTTTTCAGCGCGGCGTACTTTTCCCGCATGGCCAGAGTTTCGCCGCAGCTCATGGCGCCTTCCGGGCAGGCACCCTTCACGCAGCCGGGGCCGGACATCTGGAACAGAGACGGGGCGATGGGATACACCAGCCGCAGCATCTCGTCCGCCAGCGCCCGAATCTCCCACTGGGCCCGGTTGCAGCACCGGTGCCGGAAGAAGTTCTGCAGGCTGCGGGCGTTCATGGTCACCACCATCTTGGTGTCGCAGGCGTTGGGCAGCACGAAACGGGCGTCCTCAATGGCCATCTTCTCGGCCTTCTTGGCGGCCTCGGCCTCGCTCATACCCTGTGCGGTCAGCCGGCGGATGTGGCCGTCCTTCAGAAGGGCGGCGATGCGCTTGTAGTTCTCGTTCTCCTGCGCCATGGCGGCCTGGAATTCCTCCAGCGCCGCCGGATCCGCCTCGATTTCGGGCGGGGTCACATATTCAAACTGATCCAGCCGCACATAGCGCTGGCTCTGCACACTGTAGCTGGCGATGCGGTGGCGGGTGATCTGAGCCAGCAGGCTGCGGGACACACCCTCAATGGCGAAGGTGAAGCTCACATGCTCGGTGGGGCTTTCGTGGCCCAGCTTTGCCAGCCGCTCCACAAATTCCCGGCTTTTCTCCGGGGTCAGGCCCGCCAGCAGATCGTCGATGCGGGCGTTGGAGTAGCACAGCTTTGCCGCCGCGGCCACCACCTTTTCCGGTTCCGGGGTATATGCGATCAGAGATACGTTCAACATTGGGTTGCCTCCAAAGGTTATTTGATCAGCGTCAGGGGGGCGTAGTTCGCCATGGTCTTTTTCACGCCGGCCTTTTCAAACCGGATTTCCACGATGGTGTCGCCCGCAGCGGGGGTCGCCTTGAGCACCACGCCCCGGCCGAACACCTTGTGCTCCACCACATCGCCGGGCTTGAAGCTCTTGGAGCCTGCACCGGCAGACGCCGCCGGGCGGGCGGGTGCCGCCGCGCCCACGGTGGACGTTCCAAACCGGCCGGAGGGCGAAGCGCCGAACCGGCTGCCGCCGCCTGTGGATGCCGCTGCGCTCCGGCCGCTGAAGCCGCCGGATGCGCCCCACTCCCGCCGGGGAGCAGCCGCAGCACCACCACCGAAGCCCGCGCCGGAGCCAAAGCCGTGGCCGCCCTCGCGGGATGCGCCGCCAAAACCGCCGAAGCTGCCGAAGCCGCCGCCCCAGGAGCGCCCGCCGGACACCGCCGGGCTTTCCTCCATATCCAGCAGATCCGAGTCGATCTCATCCAGGAAACGGGAGGGCGGGTTGCGCTGGGTGCGCCCGAAGATCATCCGGCTCTGGCTGGAAGAGAGATACAGCTCCTTCTTGGCCCGGGTGATGCCCACATAGCACAGCCGGCGCTCCTCCTCCAGCTCCTCATCCGAGAAGCGGCACATGTCGCTGGGGAAGATGCCCTCCTCCAGACCAACAATAAACACATAGTCGTATTCCAGGCCCTTGGCAGAGTGCATGGTCATCATGACCACCACGTCGTTTTCCTCGTCGTAGCTGTCCAGATCCGAGATCAGGGCAACCTCTTCCAGAAAGCCCGCCAGCGTGGCCTCCTCACCCTTCTGATCCGCGTAGGTTTTGACGCTGGAAATCAGCTGGCCAAGGTTTTCCAGCCGGGATGCGCCCTCGTCGCCCTGGGCCTCCAGCATCTTCTTGTAGCCGGTGATTTCCAGCAGGCGGCTCACAAACTCATCCAGCGGCAGGGTCTCACTGGCCTGCACCAGCTTCAGATAGATGCCGTAGAAGCCGTTCAGCGCGCTGGCCGCCCGGCTGATGGCCGGGTAATCCTTCGCGTTTTCGCACACGCTCAGCAGGTTGACTCCCAGCCCGGCGGCGATCTCGCTCATCTTGTCCAGCGTGGTGGCGCCGATTTTGCGGGCCGGCTCGTTGATGATGCGCTTTAAACGCAGGTCGTCGTTGGGGTTTGCCACGATGGACATATAGGAAATGATGTCCTTCACTTCCTTACGGTCGTAGAACCGCTGACCGCCCACGATCTTATAGGGAATGCCTGCCCGGGCGAAGTAGGTTTCCACCGGGCCGGACTGGGCGTTCATGCGATAAAGCACCGCGTGATCCCGCAGGCGGGCGCCCTCCTTCAGATGCTGGCCGATCACGGTGGCAATGTGGGAGGCCTCGTCCTGCTCGCTTTCCGCCAGATAATGATGCACCCGGTCGCCTGCGCCGTTCTCGGTCCACAGGGTCTTGCCCTTGCGGCCCTGATTGTTCTTGATCACGCAGTTGGCGGCGTCCAGAATGTTGGAGGTGGAACGGTAGTTCTGCTCCAGCCGGATCACCTGCGCGCCGGGGAAATGCTGCTCGAAGTTCAGGATGTTTTCGATGGTGGCGCCGCGGAACCGGTAGATGCTCTGGTCATCGTCGCCCACCACGCAGACGTTCTTGTAGCCGCCCGCCAGCAGACGCACCAGATGGAACTGGGCCACACTGGTATCCTGATACTCGTCTACCAATACATAACGATACTTCTGCTGATAATACTCCAGCACATCGGGATTTTCCCGCAGCAAAAGCACGGTGTAGTAGATCAGATCGTCAAAATCCATGGCGCCGGCCTTTTTCAGCCGGGCAGAATAATTCCGGTAGACCTTGGCCAGCAGACCGGCCTTGGTATCCTGCGGGGCTTCCATTGCCTCGTCCGGGCTGATGAGCTGGTCCTTCATCCGGCCGATCTGGCCCATGGCGGACTTGATGGGCAGGAACTTGTCGTCCACCAGCAGCTCCTTGTAGACCTCTTTCATGGCCCGTTCCTGGTCACTGGTGTCGTAGATGGTGAAGCTCTTGGGGAAGCCCAGCCGGTCGGCGTCCCGCCGCAGCATCCGCACACAGGCGGAGTGGAAGGTGGAAGCGTTCACGTCCGCGCCCGTCTCCTCGCCCAGCATGGCGGCCAGACGGGCCTTCAGCTCCCCTGCCGCCTTGTTGGTGAAGGTGATGGCGAGCACGTTCCAGGGGCGGGCGTTTTCGTACCGCAGCAGCCGTTCCAGCCCGGGGGCAAGGGGCGCTCCGGTTTCCACCGCAGCCTTCAGAGCGGTCAGCTCCCCTTCGCCCACCGGCCCGGGCAGCCAGTCGGAGCCGTGGGCCTTGCCGAAGCGGATGATATTGGCGATGCGGTTGACCAGTACCGTGGTCTTGCCGCTGCCCGCGCCCGCCAGAATGAGCAGCGGGCCCTCGGTGGAAAACACGGCCTTTTTCTGCACCGGGTTCAGCCGGCCGAACTGCTTTTCAATGTAGGCGTCGCGGTATTTCAAAAACTCGTTGGTCACGTTCATGGAAACTCCTTGTCCCGATCGGGCCGCAAAACCGGCCAATCGCACAGATATGCACTATCGGTTTACATTATAGCACAAAGCCCCCGCCAACAAAAGACGGGTTTGCCGGGAAATCGGCGACATGATCACAGGCGACCAGCATACCAGCAGGAAAGGCCGTCTGTCTGTGGCCGGGGCAACAGCCCTTTTCCCACGCAAAACGGCAGCCCTCTGCCCCATGTGTGGGGCAGAAAAGGCTGCCGGAAAATTCAAATGGTTCAGCGCCGGCCCAGCCGGGGGGTGGCATCCTGGAAGCCAGTCTCCAGATCCTCGCCGATCACCAGGCAGTGGGCAGTGCCCAGGGCCACGCAGTTCACGGGATCGGGGGAAACCCGGACCTTCACCTTCAGCTCCTGGCTCATGTATTCGTCCAAACCCTTCAGCATGGAACCGCCGCCGGTGAGCATAATGCCGTCGGTAAAGATATCGCCCGCCAGTTCCGGGGGCGTTTTCTCCAGCACCTGATGAGCCGCCACGGTGATCTGCTCCACCAGAGGCATCACCGCCTCATACAGATCCTCGGTCTTTACGGTGAACTTCTGGGGCAGGCCGGTGAGCAGGCTGCGGCCCTTCACTTCCATGCTGGAGGTGAAGGTGCTGGGCTTGCAGCAGGCCACCTGCTTTTTCAGCTCCTCGGCGGTGCGCAGGCCGATGGCTACATTGAACTTGGAGCGCACGAACTTCATGATCTCGTCGTCGAAGGTGTTGCCCGCCACGTTCACGCTGGTGGCCCGAACCTTGCCGCCCAGGCTGATCACGGCGATATCAGTGGTGCCGCCGCCGATGTCCACCACCATGTGGCCGGTCGGCTCGCGGATGTCGATGCCGGAACCGATGGCCGCGGCCATGGGCTCGTCGATCAGGAACACCTGCCGGGCGCCTGCGGCCACCACGGCCTCCACTACGGCGTCGCTCTCGATGCCGGTGATGGCGGCGGGCACGCACACCGCAACCCGGGGCTTGATTAGGCGGGAATCGTAGACCTTGTTCACAAAGCGGCAGATCAGCTCACGGGTGAGCATGTGGTTGGAGATCACGCCGTCCTTCAGGGGGCGGATTGCCGAAATGTAGTTGGGGGTACGGCCCACCATGGCCAGTGCCTCGTCGCCCACTGCCAGCACCTGATCCTTGCGGTTGTCCACCGCGACCACGCTGGGCTGATTCAAAATAACCCCCTTGCCCTCCACCGCGATGATGATGGTGGTGGTGCCAAGGTCGATGCCAATGTCATACTGTGCCATATCTTCATTCCCTCTCTATCTGCAAAGCGCGATTCTATCGCGCAAATTGTGTCTCTGCCAATGTGACCGCAAAAACGTCCAGCGCACCGGCGGCGCGCAGCGCCTTGGCGCAGTTGGACAGGGTGGCCCCGGTGGTGATCACATCATCCACCAGCAGCACCCGTCTGCCCTCCACCGTACCCGGATTGGTGGCCCGGTAGGCATTTTTCACGTTTTCCATCCGCTGGCGGGCGGTTTTGCCCTCCTGCTTTTCGGTGCGGCGGATCTTTTGCAGCGCGCCGCAGTCCAGCGGAGTATCCAGAGCCCAGGCCAGCTGACGGGCCAGAAGATCCGGCAGGTTGTACCCCCGTTCCCTGCCGGATGCCGGCACCGGAACCACCAGATCAAACCGGCGCAGCACCGGGCTCTGTTCCAATCGTATTATACCACGCTGCTGCCGGAAAGTACATCCAAAAATCTCCGCTGCCATCCAGACACCCAGCTCCCGGGCGCAGTAGCCCTGACCGCCGTTTTTCATCCGCAGAATGGCCTCGCGCACACAGCCGTCGTAGCGGCAGACCGCCGCCACACCGCTCAGATGCTCCATACAATGTTCGCTGTCGGGCAGGCGCGGGATCATCAGCTTCAGCTGTTTCAGCTCCGGCTCACAGTCCGGGCAGCGGGTGAGGAACCCCAGCACCCGCCCGCAGAAGGGGCAGCGCCGGGGAAAAACCAATACCCGAAGCTGCTCGGCCCACAGCCACCATTCGCCCCTCACAGGCTGGCCCCGTTGCGCAACAGGTCTGCAAGGCAGCTATACCGCAGATTCTGGCGGATGTTCTCGGTCATGCGGGCCACGGTATCCGGCCGACCGGCCAGAATGCACAGCCGCTTGGCACGGGTCACGCCGGTATACAGAAGATTCCGGTAGCACAGCTTTTCCGGCAGATCGCTCACCGGAATGACCACCGCGGCAAACTCGCTGCCCTGGCTCTTGTGCACGGTGACCGCGTAGGCGATCTCCAGCTCGGGGATATTCTCGGCGGTGTACACCAGCTTGCGGTCGTCCATCTGCACCAGCAGCGCCCGCTCGCCCGGATCCACCCCCAGAATCACGCCCAGGTCGCCGTTGAAGGCGCCCACGCCCGCTTCGCCCCCGTCCCGCTCGTAGGGGATCAGGTAATTGTTGCGCACCTGCATCACCTTATCGCCCAGGCGGAACACCTGCCCCGCCATTTCCAGCTGGGGCTTGTCCGGCGAGGGGGGATTGAGCATCTCCTGCAGGCGCTGGTTCAGCGCCGCGGTACCCACCGGGCCGATCTTGGTGGGGCAAAGCACCTGAATGTCCCGGATGGGATCCAGCCCGTAGCTTTTGGGCAGGCGGGTGGCCACCAGATCGCACACCAGCTGCTGGCAGGCCAGGCCGCTGGCCTGCAAAAAGAAGAAATCGCTGTTCCGGTCGCCCCGCTGGGGCATCAACCCATGCACGATGCGGTGGGCGTTTTCCACAATCATGCTCTGATTCTGCTGGCGGAAGATGCGGGTCAGGCAGACGGTGGGCACCACCCCGCTGCGAATTGCCTCGCTGAGGATGTTGCCCGGGCCCACGCTGGGCAACTGATCCGCGTCGCCCACCATGATAATGCGGCAGCCGTGCTTCAGGGCGGCCAGCAGGCTCTGGAAGAGCTTGGCGTCCACCATACTCATCTCATCCAGCACCACCACATCGCACTTGAGCAGGTTTTTCTCATTGTGGATGAAGCGCAGCAGATGAATCTGGGGGTCATAGTCCACCTCCAGCAGCCGGTGGATGGTCTGGGCCTTCTGGCCGGTGAGCTCGCTCAGCCGTTTGGCGGCCCGGCCGGTGGGGGCGCACAGCGCCACCCGGTCCGCCTGATTCTGGAACAGGGCCAGAATGGCGTTCACGGTGGTGGTCTTGCCGGTGCCGGGGCCGCCGGTGAGCACCATCACGTTGCTGCACAGGGCCGTTTCGATGGCTTTGCGCTGCTCCGGCGCATAGGCAAAGCCCTGCGCCCGCTCCAGCGCCCGGATGTTCGCATCCAGATCCCTGGGCTGAGTGGCCGGGTAGCGGGTCAGCTCCCACAGGCGGGCGGCAATGTCCTGCTCGGCCCGCAAAAGATCCGGCAGATACAGATATTCCCGCCCCTCGCAGATGTAACGGGCCACCTCGCCCTCGGCGATGGCCGCGTCCAGCTCCCGGTCGATGGCGTCCTCGCCGATCTTCAGGAACTTTGCGGTGGTGGCCAGCAGCTGGGGCCGGGGTAGGCAGGTATGACCGTTGCCCCCGTTGTGACGCAGCACATACAGAATACCCGCCCAGAGACGCAGGCTGCCGTCCTGCGCCAGCTGCATTTCGGCGGCGATGGCGTCCACCTGAGCAAATTTCAGCCGCAGCGGCTCGCCGCACAACAGATACGGATTCTGCCGGATGGCTTCCACAGTGTTCGGGCCCAGATGGCGGTAAACCTCCACCGCCCGCACCGGGCTGATGCCAAACCGGCCCAGATAGGCCACCGCCTCCCGCACGCCGAACATACGGCGGAACTCGTTGCTGATGGCCATGGCCTTATCCGAGGTGATGCCCCGCAGTACGGTGAGCTTTTCCGGCTGGTTGGCAATCACCTCCAGCGTGTCCGCTCCGAAGGTTTCCACCAGCTTTTTGGCGGTGGCCGGCCCGATGTAGGGCAGCGCGCCGCTGGAAAGATAGGCCAGCGTGGCGGCTTCGTCCTGAGGCATGGTGGCCTCGCAGGAAGTGGCCTTGAACTGGGGGCCATGGGTGGGATGGTTTTCAAAATGGCCGTAGAGGGTGACGCTTTCGCCCACGTTCACCTCGCCCAGCACACCGGTGACCACATGCAGCTCGCCCCCGGCGTTCACCTCGAACACCACATAGCCGGTGTCCCGGTTTTCATAGATCAGATGCTCGATGCTACCTTCCATCCGCAGCAGCTGCTGTTCCTGTTCCATGGCCTCTGTCCTCCTTTTGCCGCCCTTGGCGTTTTTTCCTTATTTATAATATGGATCAGGCTTCCGCCTTTTTCTCCGGCGGGTCGCCCAGATGTTCGAAAATACTCCGCAGCACCAGCACCGCCGCAATGCTCAGAATGACCTCGGCCACGGTCTGCGCATAGGCAAGGCCATACAGAGGCCAGATCAGGTTCAGGATTACCAGCGCGGGAATCTCCATCACGATCTTACGCAGCACCGCGAACAGCAGCGCCTGCCGCCCCATGCCACAGGCCTGGAACACACCCACCGCCAGAAAATCCATGCACAGGAAGGGCAGCGCCAGGCACATGCCGTGCAAAAAGCGGGAGCCGTAGGCCACCGTTTCGGGGTTTTCCATAAACAGGGTGATGAGCAGATCGCTGTTGAACCAGTACAGCACACTGAGCACTGTCAGGAAGGAAAGCGCCAGCCGTGCTGCAAAGAAGAAACACCGCTTCATGCGGCGGTAGTTACCGGAAGCATAGTTGTAGCTGACCAGCGGCATAAGCCCCTGCGAAAGGCCCAGCGCCACATAGAAGGGTACCTGATTGATCTTCTGGGCGATACCCATGGCGGCAACCGCGTTGGAGCCGTACGCAGAAGTGAAGTTGTTCAGTACGGTCATGCCGGTCACGTTCAGAAGGTTCTGAATGGCGGCGGGAATACCCACGCCGTACACGCCCAGCACCACCTGCCGGTCCGGCTTACAGGGCCGCAGACTGATGCAGCTGCTCTTGCGCCGCACCACCATCAGCACCAGAAAATAACAGCATGCCACACAGTTGGACAGGAAGGTAGCAAGGCCCGCACCCGCTGCGCCCATGTTAAAGCCCCAGGGCAGAATGAACACAGGATCCAGCAGAATATTCAAAAAACAGCCGCTCATGGTACCGATGCTTGCATGCAGTGCCGCGCCTTCGCTGCGCACCATGTAGGCAAGCACCACGTTCAGAATCGCGGGCACCGCACCGCAGCAGGTGGTCCAAAACAGATATGCCTGTGTGGCAGCCGCATTTTCCTCGCTGGCGCCCAGCACCTGAAGAGCCGGAGCGGAAAAGAAGAGGAAAAACAGCGAGATCAGCGCCCCGCAGAACAGTGAGCACCAGAAACCAAAGGACGCACTCTGGCGGGCGGTTTGTTTATCGCCCCGGCCCAGCGCCCGACTCATCATGCTGGAGGATCCAACGCCGAACAGATTGTTGATGGCATTAAAAGCCAGCAGCACCGGTGCCGCCAGTGTGACCGCCGCGTTCTGCACCGGGTTATTGAGCATGCCCACAAAGTAGGTATCCGCCAGATTATACAGCACCATAACCAGAGAGCTGGCAATGGTTGGCATGGCCATGGAAAGGACAGCCTTTGACACCGGAGCCTGTTCGAATAAATAGGTGCGATCGCTCTGCATAATACCCTCCCCGCCTGCCGCGGCGGGAGCATTTTCCCAGCGTGGGGCGTTCTGGACAACATCCGAAATTTCGGCAGCCCGCCCCTTCTTTTACTCCGCAGGGCAAGAAGGAGGCAACGCCGCCGCAATACATTTTATCATAGCACAGTGGCCGGCTTTTTTCAACGCCGACGGCCCGTGTGGTCAAGCCGCTCTTACCATCTGCCGCCCGCTGTGGTACAATGGCAGCAGAACCACAAAAACACCCCAGGAGGTACACAGAATGTTCCGACCGATGCGAAAAAAAAAGCAAGGAGATTGACCCGCAGGCAACCCGAGAGCTGCTGCACAGCGCCCGGATCGGCGTGCTGGCCGTTCAGGGCGACGAGGGCTACCCCTATGCCATTCCCGTTAATTATCTGTATGAGGAGGAAACCCGGCGCATCCTGTTCCACGGCGCAGGCGCAGGCCACAAGGCGGACGCCCTGCGGGCCTGCAGCAAGGTCTGCTTCACCGTGGTGGGCAGCGAAACGGTAAAGGCCGAGCCCTGGGCACCATTTGTGCAGAGCGCCGTGGCGTTCGGGCAGTGCCATATGGTAGAGGATCGGGAGGAAACGCTGCGCCTGGTTCGGAAAATGGCCATGAAATATTATCCGGACGAAGCCACCGCCGACGGAGAAATCGCCGCGTCCGGCGCAGCGGTGCGAATGTTCGCCATTGAGATCGAGCACCTGAGCGGCAAGGAGATCCAGGAACGCTGAGGCACAGCCGATCAGCGTTTTTCGCCCGTCACAATAAAAGAAAACCGCCCGCCAAAAGCTCTCAAGGCCCTTTGGCGGACGGTTTTCTTTCGTTTTTTTCTGTTTTACTGGCGATTCGATCAACCAATGAACACCCGGATCAGCACCAGCGCAAACACAATCTGACAGGCGCCCACACCCACGCCGTAGAGCATGGCACGGGGACCTTCGGCGGCAAGATCCCGGAACTTCACCCGCATGCCAATGGCAGCCAGAGCGATGATCTCGAACTGCTGGCTCACCAGCTTGGCCGCATGGCTGACCACCGGAGGAATCACGCCCACGCTGTGCAGGATGGCCATGATGAAGAACCCAATGATGAACCAGGGCACGCCTGCCTTCACCGCACCGTGGGCACCCGCCTCGGACTTGGAGAACAGCGGGGCGTCATCCGTTTCCACATTCATGCGGGAATAGACCAGTGCCACCAGCACAATGAACACGATGCGGATGATCTTGAAGATGGTGGCGGTCTCCACCACCTCGCCGCCCACCAGCTGGGCGGAGGCGATTACCTGACCGATGGACTGCAGTGTGCCGCCAATCATGGCGGAGGTATGCAGCACCTCATACTGGTAAACCACGCCGGTGAGAATGGGCAGCACCACCATCAGAATGGTGCCAGTCACGTTCACAATCGTGATGGAGATGCCCTTGTCCTTGCTGTCGGCCTTGACCACCGGCGACACAGTGGCAACGGCCGAGGAGCCGCACACCGCGTTGCCCGCGCCCATCAGCAGGCTGAACTTTTTGCCGAAGCCCATCTTGCGGCCGATCAGGTAAGCCACCGCAACAGTGAGCGCCATCTGGCAGGCGATGAAGGCCAGGCCGCTCAGACCCAGAGCCAGAATGTCGCTGAGCAGCAGGCTGGCGCCGGTGAGCACGATGGAATATTCCAGCAGATTCCGCTCGGAAAATTTGGTACCCGCATCAAAGCAGGGCTTGTTCAAAAAAGTGTTTCCGCACAGGATACCCAGACCGATGGCGAACAGAGCCGCGCCAATGCCGGGGAAAAACTTTGCAATGCCCTGGGCGATCAGTGCCAGTACCAGGCAGACCAGAAAGCCGGGAGCGTGTTTGGTGACGAACTGTTTCATAATATAGCCGCATTCCTTTCGTAGTTACAGGTTCCGGATGGCGGCTGCTGTTACACGCCGCCCGGCGCCGGGAAATGCTGCCTTGCATGGCAACATTTCTCTGCCCGCACTTGATTATACGGCCGATTTCATATAAAATCAAATTAGTATTTATCTCTAATTCATAAGCTATATTTATAGGAAGTGTGATTGTATGCTGGATCCCAAGCTCCATACCTTTTTGCTGCTGGTGCAATGCCAGAGCACAACCCGCTGCGCCGAGCTGCTCCATCTGACCCAGCCCGCTGTAAGCCAGCACATCAAGGCGCTGGAAACAGCCTACGGCGTGAAGCTGTTCGTGAAGGAAGGGCGGCGGCTTGTTCTTACCCCTCAGGGGCAGCGTTTGGCCCAGCTTTGCCGCCGTCTGGCCACACTGGATGAACAGATTGCCCGGGAAATGCATCAGGCAGACACCCCCACCCTGCGCTTCGGGGCCACCCTTTCCATCGCGGATGGGCTCATGCCCTCGGTGCTGCCCCGTCTGGTGGATCAGTTCCCGGAAATTCAGTTCCACATGGTGGAGCAGAACACCCATGCCCTGCTGGAACAGCTGGAAAACGGGCTGCTGGACTTCGCCCTCATTGAAGGCAACTTTGACCATCGCCGCTACGACTACTCCCCCTTTTTCGTGAGCCGTTTTGTGGGCCTGTGCAGCCCCACCAGCCCCTACCGGGTGTTTCGCCGCCTGCGGGATACCCTGCAGGCCCCGCTGATTCTGCGGGAGAGCGGCAGTGGTACCCGGGATATTTTTGAAGGGGAATGCCGGGCGCACAATCTGGCGGTGACCGACTATGTGAGCCTGTGTGAGATCGAACACATTCCCACCCTGCTGGGCCTTGTGGCCGCGGGCAAGGGCATCACCTTTGCCTACGAGGCCGCCGCCCGGAGCCTGCTGGCGCAGAACCGGCTGCAGGTGATGGAATTGGAGGATCTGCAGCTGGAGCGCCCCTTCCACTTTGTCTGCCTGCCGGGCAGCCCCCGCTCCGAGCTTCTGGCCCGGATGGCCCGGGCGGTAACACAGGCCGCCGAAACCTGTGCCGGAGCAGCTCTTTAATTAAAAAGACACCCGCCCGCCGGAGACTTCCGGCAGGCGGGTGTTCTTTATGCGTATGGATTGAATCAGGCCAGAGCAGCTTTCAGGGCCTCCACCCGGTCGGTGCGCTCCCAGGTTACACCCAGATCCTCACGACCCATGTGGCCATAGGCAGCCACCGCACGGTAGCCGGGCTTGCGCAGCTCCAGCGTGCTGATGATGGCGGCGGGGCGCAGATCGAACACCTTGCGCACCGCGGCTTCCAGCTCCTCGCTGTTGTACTTGCCGGTACCGAAGGTATCCACCAGAATGCTCACCGGCTCGGCCACACCAATGGCGTAGGCCAGCTGAACCTCGCACTTTTCCGCCAGACCGGCAGCCACGATGTTCTTGGCAACCCAGCGGGCGGCATAGGCAGCGCTGCGGTCCACCTTGCTGGGATCCTTGCCGCTGAAGGCGCCGCCGCCATGGCGGGCATAGCCGCCGTAGGTATCCACAATGATTTTACGGCCGGTCAGGCCGGAGTCACCCTGCGGGCCACCCACCACGAAACGACCGGTGGGATTGATGTAGTATTTGGTGTTCTCGTCCAGCAGTTCAGCGGGAATCACAGGGCGGATCACCTGCTCCATCACGTCGCGGCGCAGCTGCTCCATCTCCACATCCGGGCTGTGCTGGCTGGAGATGACCACTGCATCCACGCGCACGGGCTTGCCGTCGTCGTATTCCACGGTTACCTGGCTCTTGCCGTCCGGCCGCAGGTAAGCCATCTGGCCGTTCTTGCGCACCTCGGTCAGGCGCTTGGCCAGCTTGTGGGCCAGACTGATGGGCAGCGGCATCAGCTCGGGGGTCTCGGTGCAGGCATAACCGAACATCATGCCCTGATCGCCGGCGCCGCCCACCTGATCGTTGGTGCCCAGTGCAATGTCCGGGCTCTGCTCGTCGATGTTGGTCAGCACGGCGCAGGTGTCGGCGTCAAAGCCGTACTTGGCGCGGGTGTAGCCAATGTCCCGGATCACATTGCGGGCAATGGTCTGAATATCCACATAGCAGCTGGTGGTAATCTCGCCCATCACATGCACGAGGCCGGTGGAGCAGGTGGTCTCGCAGGCCACACGGGCATTGGGATCCTTTTCCAGAATGGCGTCCAGCACAGCGTCGCTGATCTGGTCGCAGATTTTGTCGGGATGGCCCTCGGTTACGGATTCAGAAGTAAAGAAACATTTCGGCATGGTGTTGCCCTCCTTGGTTTGTATGCGCCCAAAGCGCAGGATTTGGCTGAAAAGCAACTTGCCGGAAACTGCAACAAAAAGCGCCCAAAGGCCCGAAAGCCTTTGAGCGCCGTTACGCTTATCTTTCGGTTTCCCGCAGGATTTGGCACCTTGCATCATGCAGGTTGCCGGACTTCACAGGGCCTGTTCCCTCCGTCACTCTTGATAAGTTGCTATTCAATTTTCGAGACATACTATAACACACCCAAAAGGGTCTGTCAAGCACTTCTTTACCGGTTACGGCCGTGCAGCACCGGGCTGAGGGGCTTGTAGATCAGGAAGGTGATCAGCGAAACGATCAGTCCCTTGACCAGAGTAAAGGGCATGTTGAAGATCAGCAGGCACTCCAGCAGGCCGTTCACGCTGGGGCGCAGAGCACGGTAAGCGTCGATGATCAGGTCGATGCCGCCGAACATGGCGCTGTAAACCGGGTAGCTCAAAAAGTAGTTCACCGGCACAGAGATCACAGCCATGACCACAGAGCCCACCAGAGCGGCGATCACCGCGCCCATACGGGTCTTTTTGTATTTGTAGATCACGCCGGCGCTGCCCACAAAGGCTGCACCCAGCAAAAAGTTGCACACCTCGCCGATGCCGCCGGTGGAGCCGTGGAAGATGGCGGCCAGAATATTCTTCACCAGGCAGACCACCACGCCGGACACGGGGCCCATGCTGAAAGCGGCCAGCAGGGCGGGCAGCTCGGAAATATCCATCTTCACGAAGCTGGGAATGAACATGGGCAGGCTGAAATCAAAGAACATGAGCACGGCCGCCACAGCAGACAGCATGGCGGTAACGGTCATGTTGCGTACCCGCCGGGTAGAGCGGGCCATGGTGGTGGGTTCAGCGTTTTTTGCGGTTGTCATAGTCATTTTCCTCCCGGGCATATTGCCCAACATATTTTGGAAAGTCGGCCCCAGTGTGTTGCCCGGCAGGTAAAACAAAACGCCCCTTTGCAGATGGAAGACACCTGCAAAAGGGCGAACAACAAACCTAAACGCTGCCGTTTCTTTCATCCGGACTATACCGTCGGCTCTGGAATTGCACCAGATCAGCATCCGGAAACACCGGATGGTCGCGGGCTATACCGCCGGTGGGGAATTTCACCCCGCCCTGAAACTGCTTTCTTAAGCATTATTATATGCGTGCCCGCTGAAAAATGCAAGTGTTTTGTGAATTTTGTTTTGCAAAAGCTGCATATAACTTTTTTGAAAGCGGGGTGTGTGATATACTATGAATGTACCCGTGTTCGACAATCTGCACGGGATAAAAAATTCAACAGGACGGATCACTGCTATGATCGAAAAAATCACAGAATATATCCTGAACACCGACGGCGCGCTCTTTCAGCTGGTTATCAGTCTGATTGTGTTCGTTGTATCTTACCTGATCAGTCGGCTTGTGCGTCACAAGATCATGCCCTGGCTGATGAACCTTTTAAACAAAAAGGAAAAGAAGGGCCCCTATGTGCTGGCCAAGGGCTTTTCCCGCCCGGCACCGGTGGCGGTGTGGACCACGGGCATCTTCCTGGCCTGCGCTCTGCTTCCCCTGCCCGCAGACCTGGGCGGCGCTCTGACCAGCCTGACGGGCAAGCTGCTGCGGGTAACCATGATCTGCCTGCTGGCCTGGGGCCTGATCGGCAGCAGCGACCTGGGGCCGGTGCTCTTCCACGATGTGCGGGGCAAGCTGGACCTGGATGTGGACAACACCGTTGCCAACTTTCTGAACAAAGTTCTCAAGGGCACCATTCTGGTATTCGCCATTCTGATGCTGCTGCAGGAGCTGGGCTTCCCGGTTGGCAGCCTGATCACCAGCCTGGGCATTGTAGGCCTGACTCTTTCTCTGGCAGCCAAGGATTATGCCACCAATTTCTTTGGCGGGCTTGTGGTTATTTTTGAAAAACCCTTTGCTATTGGCGATTGGATCTGGTGCTCCGCCGGTGAGGGCGAGGTGGAGGATATTGCTTTCCGTTCCACCCGTATTCGCCAGCTGAATGACTCGGTTCTGGTGATTCCCAACAGCATTCTGGTGAGCAATGCCATGATCAACTACAGCCAGATCAACCGCCGGCTTGCCAAGTTCAGCCTTGGCGTCACCTACGATACCACCCGCAGTCAGTTGGAGAGCCTGATGGCCGACATCCGCGCCATGCTGGCCGCCCGGGAGGATGTGCACAAGGACACCATCCGGGTGCAGCTGACCGGCTTCGGCGCTTCCAGCATCGATATTCTGATTCAGTTCTACACCACCACCGGCGCGCTGGCTGAGTTTTTGAAGATTCAGGAAGCCATCAATCTGGATCTGATGGATCTGGTGTACAAAAACGGATGCAGCTTCGCCTTCCCCTCCACCAGCGTTTACATCGAAAAAGCCCCGGCCTCCGCGCCTCGGGCCTGACCGGAAAACAAATGCCTCCGGGCGGTTTCCCCAACAGGAATCCGCCCGGAGGCATTCTTTTTTACTGCTTTTCCGCCTGCTGCCAGCCGCGCAGAATCTCCAGCGCATCGGCAAGGCTTGCGGCCGCGGTAACGCCCTGCGGCACCGGCCGGCCCTCGGTATTCAGCCAGATGGTACGGATGCCCAGCTTCGCCGGGCCCAGTGCGTCGCCCTGCAGCGAATCGCCAATGTGCACCACCTGATCCGGGGCAAGGCCCGACAGCTCAAGCGCCAGCTGATAGATGCCCGGATGGGGCTTGGGGCAACGGGCCATCTCGCTGGTGACAATGCCCGCCGGAACAATGCCGCACTGGCGCACCGCCTGCTCCACATATCCGGTATCGCTGTTGGTCACCAGCCAGACCGGCAGACCGCACCCGGACAGAAACTCCGCAGCGCCCTCACACAGGCCCGGCGCGGCCCAGTGCTCGGCCATTTTATCGCACAGCGCTTTCGCATCCTCGCTGGAATGATACTCTTCCAGCAATTCCTGATAGCTTTCCAGCGCCAGTTCATACTGGGTGCGGAAGGTATCCCCCCAGGCCGCCTGCTGCTTTTCGCCGTAGCGTTTCCACCAGGCGGCAACCACTGCCTTCGAGTTCTTTTCGCTGCCGCTTTCGCAGACGCGCCGGATCACCTCGTAAGAGGCGGAGCCGTATTCTGGCACAAGCGTACCGTAAAAATCACAAAAAATTGCCTGAATCATACGAAACCTCTCTTTCGGCTTTCAGCGCGTCCAGCCTGCGCCGAAACTGCTTTGCAGCCCCGACTGCCTCGCGCCGCTTTCAGGAACGCTCAAACACAGATTTGTCCAGCGCCTTGTTCTGATGGGCCACAATGGTGGTGCACACCGCGTCGCCGGTGATGTTCACCGCGGTGCGGGTCATATCCAGAATGCGGTCGATGCCCATGATCAGGCCGATGGCCTCCACCGGCAGCCCCACCGAGTTGAACACCATGGTCAGGGTAACCAGACCAACGCTGGGCACGCCCGCCGTGCCCACCGACGCCAGGGTGGCAGTGCCGATCACGGTGATATAATCCATCATATCCAGATGAATGCCGAAGGCCTGGGCCGCGAACACCACCGCCACGCCCTGCATGATGGAGGTACCGTCCATGTTGATGGTGGCGCCCAGAGGGATGGTGAAGGAGGAGATTCGCTTGGACACGCCCATCTTTTTGGCCAGCGTATCAATGGACAGAGGAATGGTGGCATTGGAGGTGGCTGTGGAGAAGGCAAAGGCCATGACCGGGAAGAAGTTCTTGATGAACTTGATGGGGTTCAGCCCGGTGAACAGCTTCAGCATGCTCAGGTAGATCACAAAGCACTGGATGCCCAGCGCCAGGAACACCGCCACCATGTATTTTGCCAGCGGCAGAAAGGCGCTGAAGCCGATGGTGGCAAAGGTGCGGGAGATCAGGCAGAACACACCCACCGGAGCCAGCGACATAACCATCATGGTCATTTCCATCATCACGTCGTTGAACTGGCTGAAAAAGCTGCCCACAGTTTCGGCCCGCTCGCCCAGCTTCGCCAGAATCACGCCCACAATCAGGGCGAACAGAATGATCTGCAGCATCTCGCCCTTGGCCAGCGCGCCGATGGGATTGTCCGGAATGATGTTGAGCAGCGTCTCGGTGAGCGAGGTGGCCTGCATGCTTTCCACCTGGGTATTGGTGCTCTGCAGCACGCTCAGATCCAGCCCCACACCGGGGTTCAGCAGGTTGCCCACCAGCAGGGCCACCGTGACCGCACAGGCGGTGGTGCACAGGTAGAAGATCAGACTGCGCACACCCACGGTACCCAGCTTTTTGGTATCACCAATGGACATGCTGCCGCACACAATGGAGCAGAACACCAGCGGCACCACCAGCATTTTCATCAGCCGGATGAAGCCCTGGCCCACCACATACAGCACGCCCTCCACAAGAATATCATTCTTGAAGGAGCCGTCCGGCACCAGATAGCACAGTGCCACGCCAAAGATAACACCCGCCAGCAGTGCAATGAAAATGCGGGTGGTCAAACCCATCTTTTTTGTTTTCTTCAAGCCGCGCTCCATCTCAGCCCTCCCTTTCGTTCAGATATTCCGTCAGCGATGCCTGCCAGTCGGGCATCTCGTACAGATCAATGATCCGCAAAATGAAATTGTCCAGCACAGCATAGGCCGGGCGGGCCAGATAATGCTCGGCCTCGCCGGTGGCCGCGGCGCGCAGCTGCCCCTGCAGCCCTGCCTGACGCAGGATCTCCCGGGCAAACTCGTAGCGGCTGCACACGCCCTTGCAGGTGGCATGATAGGTGCCGTACTCGTTGGTGTGGATCAGATGCAGAATCAGCCGGGCCAGATCCTTTGCGCTGGTGGGGCTGCCGTACTGATCCTGAGGCACGCTCAGGCTTTCGCCCTGCCGGGCCGCGGCCAGCACCCCGTTCACAAAGTTGTTTCCCTTGCCGTACACCCAGCTGCTGCGGAGGATGAAATGCTTGTGGGTGAACTCCTTCACATAGTTCTCGCCCGCCCGCTTGGACGCACCGTATACGGTCTGGGGATTGGTATCGTCGAATTCACTGTAAGGCTTTTCGGCATGGCCGTCGAACACATCGTCGGTGGAGAGCTGAACCATCTTGGCACCCACCTTACGGGCCACCAGGCTCAGATTGCGCGCGCCCAGCGCGTTGACCCGATAGGCCAGCTCCGGGTTCTGCTCACACAGGGCAATGTCGGTGATGGCCGCGCAGTTGATGATCACATCCGGCCGGTTGATCTCGCCGAAGCTGAGCACCTCGTCGGTATTGGTAATATCCAGTTCAGCCCGGTCGGTGTTGAAGGTCTCCATTTCCAGAGGATCCAGGATTTCGTTTATCGCCGTGCCGATCTGGCCTTCCGCACCGGCGATCCATACTTTCAGCATCGCTAAGCTCCTTTCGCTGTTTGGTATGCGGGCCGCCTGCCCGCCTATTGTACACAATTATCGTATACAATCTTTTTTATTATAGCAACGGTTCTTTCTTCCTGTCAAATCAGGCTTTCCAACACTGCAGACAGAAGGAGCCCGCCGTTAGCCGGCGGGCTCCTTCTGCCTGTTATTCCGTTTCTTCCAGCGAAAGCGTAACGGTGACTGCTCCATCCCCCAGCAGTTCCCGCAGCCGGGCTTCATCCGCATCGTCGATGTGGCCCAGCCGGGTAAGGCTCCAGGAATTGGTATCGTAGTAGATCACAAAGGAGCTGCCCTGATACAGAATAATGTCCCCGGGGCCGGTGACCATCTGCTCATTGTTCTGGGGCAGTGAGGTACCCAGCGGGCCCACCTTTTCCATGCCCGCGTAATCCTCCAGCGTAAGGGTGAGCGGCCCCGCCTCCAGCAGCGCAGCCAGTGCCCGGGCGGAGCTGTTGTCCGCCAGAGTGGCCGTGAGCGTTGTATCACCGATTTGAAGATTCATTCCAGCTGCCTCCTCCTGTGTTTCCGATTCCACCGGCTCCGGCGTGGGAGCCGGTTCCGGCTGGCTCTGCACACTTTGTGCACTTTGTACGACCGGTTCCGATGCGGTATCCGCAGCGGGCGCAGACTGCGCGCAGCCACAGAGCAGCGCACACAGGACTGCCGCAAGCAGCGCCTTTCCCCGGATTTTTTCGCCCCATCGCTTCATGCCTGTTTCCTCCTCCGGCGCCGCTTTACCGACCGCTGAACACCGGGAAGATGCTGAATTCCCCGTAATCCCGGATCGGCGGCAGCTGATTCAGCCGCTGCATATCCTCCGCCGAAATCTCGAAGTCCACCATTGCGTTTTCCGCCAGATGGGCCCGGTTCGCGGTTTTGGGCAGGGGCAGCATACCCCGCTGAAGGGTGTAACGGATGCACAACTGGGCGGCGGTGACGCCGTATTTCTTCGCCATGGCCACAACCTCGGGGTGATTCAGAATCTGGCCGTGAGCCACCGGGGAATACGCCTCCACCAGAATGTTCTTTTCCCGGCAGTAGTCCGCCAGCTCAAAGGGCAGGTTGCCGATGTGGGCCAGCACCTGATTTACCATGGGCGCCACACGGCAGCCGGCCAGCAGGTTTTCCAGATCCGCCTGCAAAAAGTTGGACACACCAATGGCCCGCAGCTTGCCGGCCTGATACGCATCCTCCAGCGCCCGCCAGGCTTCCCGGTTGCCAGTAAAACAGGGGTCCGCCCCGCGGAAATCCGCCCAGGGCTGGGGGCTGTGAATGAGCATCAGGTCGATGTAATCCAGCTGCATGGCGTTCAGGGAGCCTTCGATGGCCTTCACGGCCTCGTCGTAGGTTTTGATCTCGGCGGCCAGCTTGGTGGTCACGAACAGCTGCTCACGGCTCAGCCCGCAGCTGCGCACGCCAAGGCCCACGCCCGCCTCGTTTTCATAGGCCTGCGCGGTGTCGACGTGGCGGTAGCCAAGCTCCACCGCATCCCGCACCACCTGAGCCGCGTTTGCGTCCTCAATGAACCAGGTGCCCAGACCCAGCCTGGGGATCTGCACGCCGTTGGAAAGGGTATAGTATTCCGATCGAATCATGGTGTTCTCCTTTTTTCTTTTTCGCGTCATGCGCAGTGGCTGCCCGCCGGGCTCTGGATGTAGATTTCCGCCTTGGCAGCAGGGTCATCCCGAACGATTTCCCCCACCTGAGGAACCTGAATCCGGCCCTGATAGGGATTTTTGATGCTGATCAGCGGCGCGGTGAGCTCTGCCTGCACCTCGCTCTTTTCAAAGGCAAGGTCTGCTTCGTCCATCCGGCAATTGATCATCCGCAGCCCCTTGCAGTAGCACAGCGGCTGGGTGCCGATGATGTGGCAGTTTTCAAAGGTGACGTTCTCGCAGTACCAGGCCAGATACTCGCCCTTGACCACGCTGTTTTTCACCACCACATTTTTTGCATGCCAGAAGGCGTCCTTCGTGTCGAAGCGGCAGTTGTCGAACACCGCGTCCTCGATGTACTGGAAGGAGTATTTGCCCTGAAAGGTCACGTCGGTGAAGTGCAGTGCCCGGGAGCGCATCATGAAATATTCGCTTTGGGCGGTGCAGCGGTTCATGGTGATGCCATCCACCGACCAACCGAATTCCGGCGAGACAATGTCGCAGTCCTCCATGGTCACATCGGCGCATTCCCGCAGCGCCTTGATGCCGTGGAGCTTGCTCTGGCGGACGGTGATGCCGCTGGAATACCACAGTGCCGCCCGGCAGTTTTCGGTGAGCTCGCAGCCGGTAATCGTCAGGTTCCGGTCGTGCCAGAAGGGGTAGCGCAGATCAAAAAAGCTGTTTTCCACCCGGATATTCCGCCCCTCTTTAAAGGCGCTTTCGCCATCCGCCGGGCCCTGGAAGGCGCAATCCATCACACAAAGATCCTGTTTGCCATAAAGAGCGCGTTCCTGATCGAAACGCTGCCCGCGAATCGTTTCCATATCGTATTCCTCCATTTTTCCATGGGTCAGATTGGCTTGTTTGCCCTGATCTGATGCACCAGATAATCCAGGCAGGCAATCTGGCGTTCCTTTTTATGAACCTGCTCCAGAAGGAGCGCACGCTGCTTTTCCAGCAGACGCAGCTCTTCCGCCTTCTCGCCCTGCTGCCGGCAGCACAGGAGCTGCTGGATCAGCTGTGGGCCACAGCCCGCCGCCCGCAGTGCCTGCGCCCATGCCTGGCAGTCTGCCTGTGTATCCATCGCCTCATCTCCCGCTTTGCATCTGCTTTTTGTGTTTTCTGCCCTCAGTATACTCCCCTGTCATTCACATAGCAAATACTTATTTGTTATGCCTTATCATTCGTATTTTCTATACTTAAAGTCCGCATGTTTCCATGCGGCAACTGCGTTCCATACCTTTTATCGCAAAAAATGCCCCGGCCATGGGCGATGCACGCAGGCCGGGGCTTGTTCTGTTTTTGCTCTGCAGTCCGGGCGTTATTCCTCCTGCGCGAGGGTGGTCTCCGCAGCCAGCATCAGCAGGCGGATGAACTCCTGCTTTTCCTGCGCGGTCATCCTCTGGGTCATCTGGGCAAGGCCGTCGTCGATCTGCTGCTGGATAAACGGGTAGACCTGCCAAGCCTTTTCGGTGGGAAGGATGTTATAGGTTCGCTTGTCTTTTGGGTTTTGCTCCCGCACAAGGAACCCGGTCTCCTCCAGTTTGTTCACCGTTTTCGCAATCACGCTTTTGTCCAGCGAAAGTCGTTTGGTGATTTCGTCCTGCGTGAGTGTTTTAAAATCGCAGACAATCAGAATCACCACCGCCTGGGCAGCAGTCAGATCATAATGGGCGCAGCTGTTGTTCAGCCAGATGTGAGATTTGCGATACAAAATCGAAATTGCCTTGAAGGGGCTGTCGGCAATGTTGGGCATAACATGGGCCTCCTGATTCCGTTTTTGTTATTATAGCCCGATCTGGTGGCATTTGCAACCAGTTATTGACGCGGCGCATTTCTCGTGTTATTCTGTAAATAGTGGCAGTTGCCACCATTTTAAATTATGCAAAGGAGCTTTTCCATGAAATCGAGTGAAAAAATCTGGAATCGGCGGTTTATTCTGCTGTTCATAACAAACCTGCTGGTTCTGGCCGCGTTTTATGCGTCCATCCCCATCATCCCCATTTATTGCCAGGAAATCGGCATCACCGGCTCCAAGGTGGGCATTGTGCTCACCGCCATGTCGGTGGCAACCATCCTGTTCCGCCCGGTGGCCGGTTATCTGCTGGACAACTTCAACCGTTATCGGGTGTATCTGGTATTTCTGGCGCTGTTCTGCCTTTCCTTCCCCGCGTTTCTCGCCTTCCCGCTGTTCGGCGCGCTGATCGTGATCCGGCTGTATATGAGCGCGGTGTACTCGGTGTGCGGCTCCGCCACCATGACGCTGGCCGGCGATGTGCTGCCCGCCGCCAAAATCACCGAGGGCATCAGCCGGTTCGCCTTCACCGTATCCATCGGCATGGCGGTGGGCCCCTATGTGGGCCTGCAGGTGCAGAGCCACATGAGCAGCGCCGCCTCCTTCTGGACCATCTTCGGCATCACCGTGGCGGCGCTGGTGTGCGTATCCTGCTGCCGTATCCGCTACCCCAAGGTAGAACGGAAAAAGTTCTCCATCCGGGACACAATCTATGGCCCGGCGCTGCCCTTCATGTTTAACATGATGTTTCTGATGATTCCCTATGGCGCGGTGATCGCCTATTCCTCCATCTTTGCACAGGAGAAGGGGCTTTCCGCCTTTCTGCCCTACTCCTACATCTTCCTTGTGGCGGGCATGCTGGTATCCAAACTGTCCACCCAGAAGATGATCGACGCAGGGCATCACCGGGTGCTGGTGTACCTCAGTCTGGCGGTGCTGATCCTGACCATGCTCAGCTATCTGTTCCTGAACAGCGGCGTTCATCTGCTGGCCGCCGGCTTCTTCTTCGGGCTTGGCTACGGCATTTTGCAGCCGCTGTTTCAGTCCTTCGTCACCGGAACCACCCCGGCACCCCAGCGGGGCGTGGCCAACGCCACCTACATGCTTTCCTACGATGTGGGCATCGGCATCGGTTCGCTGCTGATGGGCTTCATGCAGGAGAGCATCGGCCTGCCCCTGGGCTTCGCCCTTACCGCCATCGCCTACGCCATCGGCGGTGTGGTTTACCTGAGTTATGTGGACGGTTACTATCGCCGTTTGCATAAATCCTGAGCTTTCCCCATTCCTTCCTATCGAAAAAGGCCCGGCTGATTTTCAGCCGGGTCTTTTTCATTGCGTCCCCCTTGTTTTGGGGCATCGCCTTGTGTTGTTTGCTCAATCCTCCGGCTCCTGCCGGTACCCTGCAAACCGGGCTTCGCTGCATTCGCTGCCGTCCCGATCCCGGAAGATCTGGAAATAACCATCCTCCTCCGGCTGGCGGTACACAAAGCCCATGCGGCAGCTCTGAGCCACAAACACCGCTTCCAGCACTCCCTGCGGCCCCTCCTCCGGGGTGTGGGTCAGCCAGTCGCCGCTGTCCAGCCGATCCTTGAACCATTGCAGCCAGTCCGCGCTCAGCTTGGACAGACCGGCCTCGTTCATCCGGAAGGAAACCACCACCTGCCGCTCCCCGACGGGATAGGGGAACTGGCAATCGGGATCGTTTCTGGTGTAGCCGTACTGCTCCGGGCGGAACATCCGGTAAAACGCCGCAAGGCCTGCTTCGTTCACGGTGACGCAGGCAATGGCATTCTGCTTTTCCTCTGCGTCCGCGTCGTTTCCTGCCTGCAACAAAGAGTCCGCCTCCGGGTTGATCCAGTGGCACAGCATCTGTTCCAGCGTGGCGCCCGCGTGAATTTCCTGTTCCAGCGTCAGGAACTCGTAATCCCCCGGCACCAGGGCAAGGCCCTGTTTCACCGCCTGCAATGCGCCGGCCAGATCGCCAAAATGGGCCCGCAGCTTGCCCACCTGCAGCCAGGTCCAGGGGTAGTCCGGCTCTTCCCGTGTGCCCCGTTCCGCATATTCCAGCGCTTCCTCCAGCCGGTTGCAGTGCATCAGCGTCACCGAGTAGCGGTAATACCAGGTACCGCAGCCGGCCGCGTTCCGTTCCGAGTCCTTCATCCACTGGGCAGCCCGGTAATAATACAGATATTCGTCCAGATTGGTGCAGGCGTAGGCATACCAGAGGGCGATCTGCAAATCCCGCCGGGCCTGCTTTTCGGTGAATCTTCCTTCTTCAATGCCAGTTTTGATGAAATCCTCCAGCCATTGAAGCATTCTCCAGAAGTAGCCGGAGATTCCGTCATCATAAGATTCCAGTGTTTCAATATCCTCTACTGAAAGCAGGGAGCCGGTTTCCTCATGAATATCAGGCTCCGGTTCCGCCTCATCCAGCAGCGGCACACCGCCCACGTCCCGCCGGAATGCGTGGAAGTGCGCATAGGACAGGTTGCTTCCCTCAAAGAATGCCTGTGCCGCTGTCAGTACAGCGGGCAGATCCCATGCGATAAAATCCAGATACCCATGGTACAGACCGGTCGCCCCACCCAGGAAGGTCACAGCTTCTGCTCCTGCCTCCCGCAGAATGGCATCTCGCAGGTCATCCCGGAAGTCTAGAACGGCTTTGCTCCGCTCCTCTCCGGTAAATCCATCCAATGGGTAGCAAAGGAACCCCGCTGCGATGCCATCCTTGTGGTACTCATCCACTGCGTCGCTGCGGGCAGTCAGATAGTCGTTGATGAGCACTGGCAGGCGGCAGGCGCCGGCATATACATCCAACCGCCAGTCGGCCTCCGGGTCCTCCACCGGTTCCAGCTCGTAGGTAAGATAACTGTTTTCCAGATAGTCGCTGCCATCCCTCCAAAGGGAGAGTCCCATGCTCTGCAGCAACTCCGGCAGCTGGGTAAGGCGCATAGCCGGTTCGCCTTTCGGCTGAGCATAAACATCAAACCCGGCAACAAAGGCGATCGCGGAAACTTCTCCGATGGTTTGATCCACCAGCATCGAGAGGGCCCACCAGACCTTGTCGGTGTCCTCTTTCAGGATCGGCGTCAGCTTTTCACAGCAAAGAACCAGACTCACCCGTTGATCGTCGGTTTTCTCGGCCCACATCTGCACATCCTCAGCCCGAACCTTGATCTCTCCAGCCCGCAGCTCGAACCCCTCACAGGGCTGACGGCCTACCCTTATATCCCAATACTCCAGCACCGATTCTGGGGCTTGCTTCTGGAAGTACACAAGCGGAAACAACCGAGACCGAAGGCCCTCCGGGCTGAGGATCAGTTCATACTTTTCGCCATTGAAGCCCAGCTCAAAGGAAGTATCACGCAGGGCCGTCTTGAGCGCATTCCCGCATTTTTCAATCAGTTCTTCGCCGCGCTGGCGCGTTTCGTCGATATCCATGATTTGACGCAGCTCCGCCTCAATCTGAGCAAAGGCCGCCCACGCTTCCTGCGTTCTTTCCCGGAAGTTCTTTTCAAACCGGGGCAGTGACAACCGACGTCGGCAATCGTCTATGTACTCCTGAGTATCTTTGTCGCCCGGGCGGGCTTTCAGGGCCTTTTCAAAGTAACGCAGGGCGGGGCCTTCCTCATCCAGATAGTAATAGGCCGAAGCGATTCGATAATTCCAGCAGTGATCTTCGGCAAAATACTCCTCATGGGGAGCCAGAAGTTTCAGCGCCTTTTCAAAAGGCTCCCGTTCCCCTATCCCAGCAACGGCGATATATGCCTTGGCCAGTTCACTGTCCAGTTCCGGGGTGCGCTCCTCAGCGGGAATTGCTTCCAGGGCGTCGATTACCTTCTGCACCTCGTCCTGCTCAAACCAGAGCTGGCATTGTTTCAACAAATCCATATCCGTACCTCCTTTATTTCGGCTTTCTATACAGTTGTTCTTTCACCGTAAATCATCGTTCAAATATCCCAGTCTATGAAATCTTCACGGTTCCATACAAAGTACTGATACAGGCACTTCAAATTCCCCTGTTCATCCCATGAAAGCTTCGCCCCGCTTTCATACCGCAAAGTGTCGGCATACAGGATAAAACCATTCACTTTTCCTGATGAAGCCCGAAACTCACCGTTTCCAATAATGGCTACATTGCCACATTCAAATGTAACCGTAGAAGAAGTGATGTGGATTTTCGTAATTGCTTCGATCATCTGGTAATATCACCTCTCCTCTCCGGTCGATACCATTCTCCACCCGGATGTCTGCACTCGGATCACAGGGCGGAAGAAGTCGTAGTCATTGTGGATCTTATTATCCTCCCGAACCTCCGGTTTACAGTGAGGGGAACAGGGCAAATATCCCAGCAAAGGACCCATGCCACCGCAGATATTGCAGCCGCCATCACCGCCGCAGGTGGTCAATGTTTTTCCGTCCACCAGCTCCCGCTTATAGGGATCGTAGGCAATAGACAGACCAAAGAAGTTGGGCTGCTCCATGTCGTATGGCTTACCCTGATCTTCCCCGTTTTCAAAGTGGTGCAGATGCATGGAATAGTCCAGTCCATCCCCCCATGGAAACAGGGTGCGGCATCCGCCCCCGCACAGATAGGCCCACTCATCCGGCGTGGGAAGGCTGGCTGCCAGCTCCCACAACAGGGATCGCTGAAACTCCGGGTAGGTCATCGGATGGCACAGCCACGCTCTCCAGCTATCACCATTGCGTTCAAAGCGGACCGTTTCGTGTATCTCAAAACTCTGGCTGTTCTGGCCTGCCCATTTCTGCAAGTTCTCCAGCCAGTCGGGGTGGGCGATGATGCGTGGATCGTTCATGGGTACGCTTTCCCAGCCGATCTCCTCCAGTTTTCTGCCCACGAACATGGGGCCGATGGTCACCTGGCGTACTGGGGTCATTCCCTGCCGGAGAAATTCCTCCGCAGTGCCCTCATATTCGATTTCCGCAAAAGTATCCGCCAGTTCCTCCTGGTTGGCCTTATCCATCCCTTGGACAAAGCTCTCCCAGCCAAGAATCACGGTATCGCCGGGGACAAAGACAAACTCCCGGCCACCTTTTTCAAACAGACCGGTGGTGCAGCTTTGTCCCCAGCGGGAAAAGGCGTATAGCTCTTTGAATGTCAAATGATAACGAGTCGCCAGCGTCTGCATCAGCCAGAGCTTATCTGACAGTTTTAATGTATCAAATTGTGGGCGAAATAAATTCTCGTTCATAACAAGACCTCTTTCAATTTGCTCCGGCAGACTGTGATTCCTTTTCCACAAGGCGAACCGCCTCCGTCAACAGCTTGGGAAGCTGATTTGTTTCTGTCGTTTCATACTGCTGGACTGGATTCGCCCAATCGAAGTTATGAATGACAGAAATGATGTATCTGTCCTGATACCAGCCCATCTCCAGCAGAAAGCAGTTCGGATATTCTACTTGCAGCATATCTTCTTTTTGCGTGATATC
>ENA-OQIJ01000042-OQIJ01000042.1-human-gut-metagenome-genome-assembly--contig:-NODE-42-length-48314-cov-10.764833_pt1 | contig 48314 bp, 52 predicted proteins | sample MGYA00242582_ERZ504747 | MGnify/ENA primary metagenome ERZ504747 (study PRJEB26092, sample SAMD00036435) | human gut metagenome | host: Homo sapiens | study: EMG produced TPA metagenomics assembly of...
CGGCGGACGTGCCCGACGTGAAAACCGTTGTGACCACCGAGAAGGTGCAGGGCAAGCCCGACGTGGTGACCCAGGTGCGCACCATTGTGGTATCCGCCAAGACCGGCGACTTCAACACCATTGCGGTGTGCGCGGTGGTGGTTGTGCTGGCGGCGATTGTGCTGCTGGTGCTGACCAAAAAGAAAAAGAAGGAGGAAGCAAGCGATGCGCAAGACGAATAAGCTGTTGGCCGGGCTGATCAGCCTGAGCCTGGCGGTGAGCGTCAGTGCCATGCCCGCTCTGGCGGCGGACGGCGACACTTCCTCCACCGAACCCACCACTTATGTGGTGACCTTCCGCCCCGGTGAGCACGGCCGGTTCACCGATTCCTTCATCAATGACCTGAAGGCCTACGGTGAGGTGCGCACCAGTGAAGCCACCGGTGCGGTGGCGGTGCAGCTGGACGAGGGCGATACCCTTCCCAACGCACCCCAGCTGACCGACATTGTGATGAACGAGGACGCATCCCGTTACTTTGTGACCGATGCGGCCCAGGGCTACACCGGCGGCACCGCCGGCGGCGACCTGGATGCGGTGGCTCAGTACACCCTGCGCGCCAGCACCGAGGATGCGGTCTTTACGGTGCAGTATCTGGACCGTGAGACCGGCGCGGAGGTGGCTCCCACCCTGCAGGGCTCCGCTCCTGTGGGCCAGAACCTGACCTTCTATGCGCTGAACAACATCGAGAACTACACCGCCGAGGTGGCCAGCCAGCAGCTGACCGTTTCCGCCAACGCGGACGAGAACGTGGTGACCTTCTACTACACCGCAGGCGTGAACAACGTGACCGAGACCGTGACCGTGCCGGGTGGCACCGTCACCGAGTATGAGGACCAGACCGTTGTGGGCGGCGCGGCTGTTGCAGGCGGCGGCGCGGGCGGTGCCGGCGGAGCCGGTGGCGCTGGCGGTGCAGGCGCCGGTGACGGCGGCGATACCGTGGAAATCCCCGAGGATAACACCCCGCAGGCGGGCGGCGACAACACCCCCGGTGGTGAGGACGTGGAGATCCCGGACGAGAGCACCCCGCAGGCAAACCTGCCCGGCGAGAACGCAAACGGCAGCATGATGCCCATGGTACTGGGCGGCGCGGCGCTGGCCATTGTGGTGATCGCGGCCATCGTGTGGGCGATCAACCGCAAGAAGAGCGGCGAGGCGGAATAATTCCCAAACCGATCCGATAACAGGCCGCGGCCGGAGGAGGATTCCCCCGGCCGCGGCTTTTTGCGCCGTTTTTCGCGGTCTTCCGGCGGGGGAAACAGAAAATTGCGCAAAAAACACTTGACCTTCCACCCGGCAGGGGGTATATGTTATAGCAAAGACCGTGCTGCACCTGCTGCGGCGGGAGCACCGCTCCGGTGCGCTCCGGTGGCCGGAGGGGAAATGGCGGCTTCCCGCGGCGCCTGACTGCCGCCCGGTGCCGTGCGGACGGAAAAGGGGGAAAACCATGATTTCAAACGCGTTGATTCTTTCCTTCGGGGTGTCGCTGGTGTGCACCCTGATTCTGCCGGTGGTGCTGCTCATCGTACTGCTCATCACCCGGAAGCTGAACCCGCTGCCACTGCTGGCGGGCTTTGCCAGCTTTTTCATCAGCCAGATCCTTTTGCGCATTCCGCTGCTGCAGGTGCTGGGCGCCCAGAGCTGGTTTGCGGCCTTTGCCACCCATACCGTGGTGTATGTGATCGTAGTGGGCGGGCTTTCCGCCGGTCTGTTTGAGGAGACCGCCCGTCTGGTGGGGGCAAAGCTGCTGAAACGGCACCGCACCTATAAGGACATGATCAGCTTCGGCCTGGGCCACGGGCTGTGTGAGGTGATTCTGCTGGTGGGTCTGGGGCAGGTGAACAACCTGCTGTTCTGCATGATTTTGCAGGATCCCCAGCTGGCCGCGTCGCTGGGCTTCGGCAACGATCTTTTGCAGGCTGTGAACCAGCAGCTGGCCGCCGCCAGCCCGGCCATGGTCTATCTGGGCATTCTGGAGCGGGTGAGCGCGGTGATGTACCATGTGTTCGCCACCTGCCTTGTGTTCCTGGCGGTGAAGCGCCGCCGCCCGGCGCTGTATCTGGCGGCCATTCTGGCCCACACCGTGTTCAACGCCGGGGTTTCCCTTGTGATGATGGGCCTTTCCTGTGTGGTGAACAGCACCGTGGCGTCGGTGCTCACCGAGCTGGTGCTGCTGGCCGCGGGCCTTGCCTGCACCGCCTTCACCCTCGGGCAGCGAAGCCGGTTTGACGCCCTAGAGACGTTTGCACAAACGTCCGTGAACGAAAGTTAAAAGTAATACTTTTCGAGCTGTGAAAAACCCCGTAAACCCGCTTGGCAGGCCGGTTTGCGGGGTTTTTACATTGGCTTAACAGACAAAATGATCGTGCAAATGCAAAGGGCCGTCGTGTATCTTGCCGAAGATGCAGAAGGCGGGGGGAAAAGTGTTGAAATCGTGAAAAAGAAAGGCTACAATGGGTAACGTACTCGAAGAAACGAGCTTGCGGGAGCAGGCGGCCCGGCCGCCTGCTCGCGCCGTTTCCGGGAATGGAACGATTCAACAACCATGTAAGGGGGATTTTTCACATGAAGAAGATTCTGAGCCTTGCGCTGGCCGCTGTGATGGCCGTAAGCCTGGCCGCCTGCGGCGGCAGCACCGCTTCCGGCAGCACTGCTTCCACCGCCACCTCCGGCAGCACCGCCGCTTCCGCCGAGGCCACCGACGCCGGCATTCCGAAGGAAGACATCAAGGTTGGCGTTGTGCACCTGTCCGACCCCGCTGAGGGCACCGGTTACAGCTACACCCACGAGCAGGGCATCCAGGGCATGATGAAGAACATCGGCCTGAGCGAAGATCAGCTGGTGGAGAAGATCAACGTGTCCGACACCGACGCTGCCGCCGTGCAGAACGCTCTGACCGAGCTGGTGGAGGAAGGCTGCAACATCATCTTTGCCACCTCCTGGGGCTACATGGATACCTGCGAGGCCATGGCCGAGGAATATCCCGAGATCATCTTCAGCCACGGCACCGGCTACAAGTCCAACGGCACCAACTTCAACAACTACTTCGGCCGCATCTACCAGGCCCGTTACCTGAGCGGCATCGCCGCCGGCCTGAAGACCGAGTCCGACAAGATCGGCTACGTGGCCGCCATGGGCAAGGACAACGGCGAGGTTACCAGCGGCATCAACGCCTTCGCCATGGGCGTTGCCAGCGTGAACCCGGACGCTCAGGTTTACGTGAAGGTGACCAACAGCTGGTTTGACCCCGAAGGCGAGAAGCAGGCCGCCGAGGCCCTGATCGCTTCCGGCTGCGACGTGCTCGGTCAGCACTGCGACACCGCCGGCCCCCAGCTGGCCGCTGAGGAGCACGGTGTCTGGGGCGTGGGCTACAACAGCGACATGAGCAAGGATGCCCCCGCTGCTACCCTGACCAGCGTTATGTGGGACTGGAGCGTTTACTACACCCAGGCCGTGCAGAACGTGATCGACGGCACCTGGGTTTCCGGCGAGAAGGTGGACAACTACTTCGGCGACATGGCTGACGGTCTGGTAACTCTGGCTGACCTGAACACCGACCTGATCGCTGAGGGCACCGCCGAGAAGATCGACGAGGTGAAGGCCCAGATCGTTTCCGGCGAGTGGGACGTGTTCGACGGCAAGACCGAGATCGTGGACAACGAGGGCAACACCCACACTCTGGAGGGCGCCGACTACGGCAGCTGCAACTGGTACGTGGAGAACGTGCACGAGCAGGCCTAACCCCAAACCCAACGAATAACCCTGAAAAGGGCGGTCCTGAGACCGCCCTTTTTTCCGGTATATGGGGCCCCGGCCCCGCACACACACAACCAACGCAAGGAGGAGGAACCTCATGGGCGAACAGAAATGCGCCATTCGCTGCAGCGGCATCACCAAGCGGTTCGGCAGCGTGGTGGCCAACGACGGCATCGAGCTGGACGTACAGTACGGCGAGATCCTGGCCCTGCTGGGCGAAAACGGCAGCGGCAAAACTACCCTGATGAATATGATCTCCGGCATTTATCATCCGGACGACGGCCAGATCTTTGTGGCTGAGCAGCCGGTGAGCATCAGCTCCCCGGTGGATGCGCAGAATCTGGGCATCGGCATGATTCACCAGCACTTCAAGCTGGTGGAGGTGTTCACTGCCATGGAGAACATCGTGCTGGGCACCCCCGGCAAGCTGCCGGGCAAAAAGGCCCTGAAGGCCCAGGTCAAGGAGCTGTGCGCCAATTACGGCCTGGAAATCGACCCGGAGAAGCCGGTGTACGAGATGAGCGTTTCGGAAAAGCAGACCGTGGAGATTCTGAAGGTGCTGTACCGGGGCGCGAAGATCCTGATTCTGGACGAGCCCACCGCCGTGCTCACCCCGCAGGAGACCGACAAGCTGTTCGCCATTCTGCGCCAGATGAAGGCCAAGGGCTGCGCCATCATCATCATCACCCATAAGCTGAACGAGGTGCTGGCCATCAGCGACCGGGTGACCATTCTGCGCAAGGGCAAAAGCGTGGGCAGCGTGGCCACCGCCGGTGTGGACGCCGCCAGGCTCACCGAGCTGATGGTGGGCCACGCGGTGAGCCTGTCCATCCGCCGCCCCGAGCCCAGGGACGTGCACACCATCCTGAAGGTGGTGGATCTGACCGTGGACAAGCCCGACGGCAGCAAGGGTCTGGACGACGTGAGCTTCCACATCCACTCCGGCGAGATTCTGGGCGTGGCCGGTGTGGCCGGCAGCGGCCAGAAGGAGCTGTGCGAGGCCATCGCGGGCCTGATTCCCGCGAAAAAGGGCGCAGTGCTCTATAAAAAGGAAAACATTCTGGGCAAGAGCCCGGAGGCCATCATCGATCTGGGTATCTCCATGAGCTTTGTGCCCGAGGATCGTCTGGGCATGGGTCTGGTGGCCAGCATGGGCATGACCGACAACATGCTGCTGAAGAGCTACCGGAATGGCAAGGGCCCCTTCGTGGATCGTGCCCCGGCCCGTGCGCTGGCCAAAAAGCTGGTGGAGAAGCTCTCCATCGTGACCCCCGGCATCGAGACCCCGGTGCGGCTGATGAGCGGCGGCAACGTGCAGAAGGTGCTGCTGGGCCGCGAGATCGAATCCAACCCGAACCTTTTGATCACCGCCTACCCGGTGCGCGGTCTGGACATCAACTCCAGCTATGTGATCTATGACCTGCTCAACCAGCAGAAGGAAAAGGGCGTGGCCGTGATGTTCATCGGCGAGGATCTGGACGTGCTGCTGGAGCTGTGCGACCGGATTCTGGTGCTCTGCCACGGCCGCATCACCGGTCTGGTGGACGCCAAGACCGTGACCAAGGAGCAGATCGGCCTGATGATGACCGGCGAGATGACCGAGGAAGAGAAGCAGAAGGAGGCACAGCAGGCATGACCGGTACCGTGAAAACAACAAAAGAACCGCTGTTCCATGTGGTAAAGCATGCCGAGCGCACCGGCCGCCAGATGATCGGCTTCCGGCTGCTGGCGGTGGCGCTGAGCATCGTGGCGGGCGGTTTGTTCATTCTGGCCATCGGCCACAACCCCATCGCCGTATACGGCACCATTCTGGAGGGCGCGTTCCGCAGCAAGATCGCCATTCAGTCCACCGTGAAGTTCGCCATCCCCCTGTGCATCTGTGCGCTGGGCGTGACGCTGGCCTTTAAAATGAAGTTCTGGAACATCGGCGGCGAGGGCCAGCTGATCATGGGCGCGGTGTTCGCCAGTTATTTCGCTTTGAACTTCCCCCACTGGAACCACTGGGTGCTGCTGCTGGTCATGCTGGTGGCGGGCGCTTTGGGCGGCGGCCTGTGGGGCCTGCTGGCCGCGGCCTTCAAGGTGAAGTGGGGCACCAACGAGACCCTGCTCACCCTGATGCTCAACTACATTGCGCTGCATCTGGTGTCTTACCTGCAGGCGGGCCCCTGGCGTGACCCGGAGGCCAACGGCTTTTCCAAGATCGCCCGGTTCGACAAGAACGCCGGCATGGACAAGGTGCTGGGCGTGCACTTCGGCTGGATCATCATGCTGGTGCTGGTGGCGCTGGTGTGGATCTACCTGAAACGCAGCAAGCAGGGCTACGAGATCAGCGTGGTGGGCGAAAGCCAGGACACCGCGCGCTATGCGGGCATCCATGTGAAAAAGGTGGTGCTGCGCACCATGTTCCTGTCCGGCGCCATCGCGGGCATCGCGGGTGTGTGCCAGGTTTCCGGCAGCGACATGACCCTGTCCATGGGCGTGGCCGGCGGCGTGGGCTTCACCGCCATCATCGTGGCCTGGCTGTGCCAGCTGAACCCGGGCATGATCCTGGTGGTTTCGCTGCTGTTCAGCATTCTGGAAAAGGGCTCCAGCGTGGTGCAGTCCACCTACGGCCTTTCCTCCGACTGCGCGGACGTTTTGCAGGGCATCATTCTCTTCTTCATTCTGGGCAGTGAATTCTTTGTGCGGTACGCCTTTGTGGGCCGCAGCAAGAAAGGGGGCGCCAAATAATGGATCTGTTCATTAAATTTCTGGTGGCTGCCATCGGCGCGGGCACCCCGCTGCTGTTCGGCACCGTGGGCGAGATTCTGAACGAGAAGGTGGGTCACCTGAACCTGGGCGTGGAAGGCATGATGGCCATCGGCGCCTGCGCGGGCTTCATGGGCGGCTATTTGAGCGATAATTTTCTGGTGGCGCTGCTCTGCGCCTTTGTGGCGGGCATGCTGGCCGCGCTGATTTATGCGGTGCTCACCATCACCTTCATGGCCAACCAGAACGTGGCGGGCCTGACCATGACCATCTTCGGCGTAGGCATCTCCAACTTCATCGGCGTGTACATGATCGGCACCTCCGAGGGCGGCACCCTGAAGCTGCCCGAGAACGTGACCGCCCAGATGCGCAGCATCCACATTCCGGTGCTGAGCGATCTGCCTGTGGTGGGCGAGCTGCTGTTCAGCTACAACCCCTTTGTCTATCTGGGCATTGTGGTGGCGGCGGTGTGCGGCTGGTACCTCTACCGCACCAAGACCGGCCTGAACGTGCAGGCCATCGGCGAGAACCCCGGCGCGGCGGACGCGGCCTCCATTCAGGTGACCAGGTGGAAGTACTTCAACATCCTCTTGGGCGGCGGCATCTGCGGCATTGGCGGCGCCTACTGCGGCATGATCATCAACGGCGGCGTGTGGATCTCCAACAGCGTGAACGGCCTGGGCTGGATTGCGGTGGCGCTGGTCATCTTCGCCGCCTGGAAGCCCCACATGGCCATTCTGGGCAGCTTTGTGTTCGGTGCGCTGCGGGTGCTGAAATACTACAAGGTGGGCTTCATGGTGAACATGCCGGACGCCTTCTTTGACATGCTGCCCTTCCTGATCACCGCGCTGGTGCTGATCATCACCAGCATGCGGGGCAGTAAGGGTGCGCACATCCCCGCCTTTTTGGGCAACAACTACTTCCGCGAGGAGCGGTAATCCGCTGCCTTCCGGCGTAAAAAATACGGCCCCGGTCTTCTGCAAAAAACAGAAGGCCGGGGCCGTTTTTCGTTGCGGGGGGTCAGTCCGAGTCCGCCAGCTGGAGCAGCTGGCAGGAAAGCAGAATCTGGTTCGCGGTGTTCAGCGCGTCGAATTCCGGCCCGAACAGCTCCCGGATCTTGCCGATGCGGTAGTTGATGGTGTTCCGGTGCACATGCAGGAAGGCGGCGGTGGCCTTGATGCTCCGGTTGGTTTGCAGATAGATGCGCAGGGTGAGCAGGTATTCGGTGTGCTCCAGCCTGTCCTGCTGCCAGAGGGCCAGCACCGGCCCGCTGCAGAACAGCTGCCGCTCACCCCGGGGGATACGGCTGAGCAGGGCATAGGTCTTGACCTCCTCGAAGAAGGTGTACAGATGCTCCGGCTGCAGCAGATACCGGCGCAGCCTGCAGGCCTGCATGGCCTGATCCCGGTAGCGGCGCAGATGGAACAGAACGTCGAAGGGGTCGCTGATGCCGAACTGCAGCCCCTTTGTTTTCAGGTACCGGTTCAGCCGGGCGAACAGCCTTGTGTCCGACGGGTCGCAGTACCGCCCCTCGCACAGAATCACCAGAATCCGATTCACGATCACGATGGTGCCGTAGGGGAACAGCTCCAGCAGCTCGTGCTTGAAATCGTCCTCCCCGGCGTTGTAGCTGAGGAAGTTTTCCAGATCGCAGCACAGCACCCGCCAGGTGCAGCTGGTGTTCAGGGTGCTGCGCTGCACCTGCCCCAGAAAGTGCGCCCGGTTCACAAAATTGCCCGCCACCAGCTGCAAAAGCACCTGCTCGTTGTTGCTTTTGCGGCGCGCATCGCCAAAATGATACTGGGCATACATCTCCCGCGCCAGCAGCTGGGTCACCAGATGGCAGCACTCCTCCTCCACCTCTTCAAAGGGGGTGTTGCCCTCGGTGATGTTCAGATACCCCAGCAGCTCGCCCCGGAAGGAGATGTGGTAAAACCGGCGGCGAAGGGGGGTGATCTGGCTCACGGTCATCCGCTCGTAGCGGCTGTCCTTGTCCTTTAAGGCGGCCCAGTTGTTCAGGGTGGCGGCGAATTCCAGCGTCACATAGCCCCGCTGTACCGCGTTGGCCCACACCTCGTCCGGTGCGATGATGCAGTGGGAATGGGCGATGATCCGGTAGGTGTTGTCGATGATCACCAGCGGGTTGTGCAGAAACAGCGCGCACTGCTCCACCAGCTGGTCGAAGCCGCAGCCGTCCAGCGAAAGCTGAACCAGCTGCCAGCGGGTTGAGGTTTCCATGGCTTTCCTCCTTTGTGCCAGCAGCACAAATAACCTGTGCATTTCTATGCTATGATACCATTTTTTCGCCGCGGGAACAATGCTATAATCATACATGAAGCGGGATGGTTAATTCTTTGACGATCGGCGCCCGGCCGGGCCGAACAGCCGAAGAACGCCGCCCGCTCTCCATCAACAATTCAACACGCACACAGGTGCGGATAGAGAGAGGAAGTAGTATCATGTTTGATTTCAGCGGCAAGACGGTTCTGGTTACCGGCGGTGCACAGGGTATCGGCAAGGAGACGGTAAAGGGTGTTGTGGAAGGCGGCGGCCACGCCGTGATTCTGGACATCAACGAGGAAGTGGGCAAGGCCACCGCTGCGGAAGTGGGCAACTGCTCCTTCTACAAGATTGATCTGGGCAGCAGCGAGAACATCCGTGCGGTCATGGCGCAGGTTCTGGCCGACTTTGACCGGGTGGACGTGCTGATCAACGTGGGCGGCGTGATCTCCAAGGCTCCCTTCGAGGAGATCAGCGATGCCGAGTGGGAGCGCACCCTGCGCATCAACCTGACCGGCACCTTCACCACCTGCTCCGCCATTTATCCCTACTTCAAGGAGAAGAAGGGCGGCCGCATCGTGAACGTTTCCTCCGTGGCCGGCAAGATCGGCGGCGGCCTGCTGGGCACCGCGGCCTACGCCTCCTCCAAGGCGGGCGTGAACGGCCTGACCAAGGCCATCGCCAAGGAAGGCGGCAAGTACGGCATCTCCTGCAACGCGGTATGCCCCTCCTTCACCATGACCAGCATGACCAAGACCCTGGCCGAGGACGCCGAGAAGAGCGCCAAGGTCATCGGCATGATTCCTCTGGGCCGCGCTGCCCAGCCGGTGGAGATCGCCCAGATGATTCTGTTCTTCGCCTCCGACGCCGCCAGCTTCGTAAACGGCGAAATCGGCGACTGCGACGGCGGCATCGTTCTGGACTGATCCGCCCCGAAAAGAGGAGAGAAAACGCATGAAAAAGTTCAAATATAAGCGCTTTCCCGGCGATACCATCGTGGTGCCCATGCTGATCGGCGTGGTGCTGAACTCCTTTGTGCCGCAAGCACTGCAGATTGGCGGTTTCTTCACCGGCATGGTGAACGGCACCAGCGCGCTGGTGGGTGTGTTTCTGCTGTTTCTGGGCGCCACCATCGACGTGAAGAGCACCCCTCGCGCCATCAAGATCGGCGCGGTGATCATCGTGACCAAGGTTGCCCTGTCGGTGGTTCTGGGTCTGGCGGTGGCCTTCCTGTTCGGCGATAACTTCCTGGGCCTGTCGTCCCTGGCCATCATCAGCGCCATCTCGGTGGCCAACAACGCCCTGTACTCCGGCATCACCGCCCAGTACGGCGATGATTCCGAAAAGGGCGCGGTGGCCATCACCTCCCTGAGCGTTGGCCCCACCGTGACCATGATCGCCCTGAGCAGCGCGGGTCTGGCCAGCATTTCGGTCTGGGCCATTGTGGGCTCCATCCTGCCGCTGATCATCGGCATCGTGCTGGGCAACTGCTCGCCCTGGTTCAAGCAGACCCTGTCTGCCGGCGTTACCCCCAGCATCATCACCGTTGGTTTTGCACTGGGCTGCGGCATGTCCATCCAGCAGCTGTTCCAGGGCGGGGTGTCCGGCATTCTGCTGGGTTTGGTCACCGTGTTCGTGGTTGGTTTCATCACCATCTGCGCCGACAAGCTCACCGGCGGCAGCGGCATCGCGGGCGCTTCCATCTCCAGCACCGCGGCCAGCGGCGTGTCCAACCCGGGCGCGCTGGCGGCTGTGGATCCCAGCTACGCGGCCATTGCCCCCATCGCCACCGCTCAGGTGGCCGCCTCGGTGATCATCACCTCCTTCCTGACCCCCGTGCTCACCAGCCTTGTGGTGAAATACAACGCCCGCCGCGCGGGTGCAAAGGCCGGGCAGGACGGCGCCGCACAGGGCGCGAATGCCTGATTTCGACGAAAAATTCGTTAAAAATTAACAAAATCAAGCCCCCGGATCGGTAAAATATCCGGGGGCTTTGTGTTATAATGGTAACGCTAAACGTTCTATCAGTGAAATGATTCAGCACCGGGCGCGGGGCAAACGCAGCCCGCGCCGGCCGTAAGGGGGAAACGAGAATGAACGAGGTAACGGCGGCCGAAATGAAGCAGCTGGAGCAGCGGGCGGACGCGGCGGGCCTTTCCTACCGGCAGATGATGGAAAACGCGGGCGCGGCAGCGGCCCGGCTTGCGCTGCGTGCGGTTCCGGAGGCAAAAAGCGCCGCGATCTTCTGCGGCAGGGGCAACAACGGCGGCGACGGCTTTGTGGCCGCACGGCATCTGGCAAACGTGGGCCTCGCGGTGCGTCTTTACCTTGTGGAGGGCGAGCCGGTGACCACCGACGCGGTCTACAACTGCGGCCTTGCCCGGGACATGGGCCTGCCGGTGCTGGCGCTGGACGCGCTGAACCAGCCGGAGCAGGCGGAATTTTTAAAGAATGCGGATCTCGTGCTGGACGGTGTGTACGGCACCGGCTTCCACGGAGCTTTGCGCCCGGCGGGCCTTGCCGCGGCACGATGGATGAACGAAGCGCCCGGCAGGGTGCTGGCGCTGGATCTGCCCAGCGGCCTTGAGGCGGACAGCGGAAACGCCGCCGAGGGCGCGGTGCAGGCAGAGCTGACCGTGACCTTCCACGCGGCAAAACCCTGCCACCGGCTGGCGGCAGCGCAGTGCGGCCGGGTGGAGGTGGCGGACATCGGCATCACAGCCGTTCTGAATCCATAAGGAGGGCGAGCCATGAAACGAGTGGTCATCACCGGCGCGGGCGGCTTTGTGGGAAGCCGGCTCGTGCAGCATTACCGGGATACATGGGACATTACCCCGCTGGATCACAGCCGGCTGGAGCTGACCGACCGTGAGGCGGTGCACGCCGCGCTGGCGAAGGCTGCGCCCCAGCTGGTCATCCACACCGCCGCGCTGGCGGACACCGGCTACTGCGAAAATCACCCGCTGGAGAGCTTTGAAGTGAACCTGCAGGCCCCGGCGGCGCTGGCGGAGGAATGCGCGGCGCTGGGGGCAAAGCTGGTGCTGTTCAGCTCGGATCAGGTGTACAACGGCACCCGGCGGTTGGGCCCCCTGCCCGAGGACGCACCCCTTGACCCGGTGAACGTGTACGGCCGCCACAAGTGGGAGGCCGAGCAGCGGGTGCTGGAGGCCTGCCCGGATGCGGTCTGCCTGCGGGCCAGCTGGATGTACGATTTTGAGCGGCCGGGGCTGAAAAGCAGCACCGGCTTCTGGGGCATGCTGCGCCACAGCCTTGCGGGCAAGGTGCCCCTTTCCATGGCGGTGCGGGAGTACCGGGGCATCACCTGGGTGCAGCCGGTGGTGGCGGCCATGGACAAGATGGCCGGTTTGCCCGGCGGGGTGTACAACATGGGGGCGGAGAACCCGCTGAACACCTACGCCACCGCGCTGGAATGCCTGGGCCTGCTGGGCGCGGGCGACGCCGCGCTGGCCCTTGTGCGGCCGGACACAGAGCGCTGGCCGGAATTTGAACGGAATCTGAGTATGGACACCAGCCGCCTGAAAGCGGGCTGCGGGGTGGACTTTGGCGATACGACGGCCAGCTTTGCGGCCTGTCTGCACGCCTTTGAGAAACAAGAAGGAGGCAATGAGGTATGATCCATGTGGCTGCGGTGATCCTGACCGACGAGGCGGGCAAGATCCTGATCTGTAAACGGGGCGAGGGCGGAAGCTGCGCCTTTTTGTGGGAGTTCCCCGGCGGCAAGCTGGAGGAGGGCGAAAGCCCGGAGCAGGCTGCGGTGCGGGAATGCAGGGAGGAGCTGGGGCTGGACATCACCCTCGGGCCCGCTTATGCTTCGCTGGATTACTCCTACCCGGACAAGGACATCCACTTCACCTTCTTCAACGGCCGGGTGACCGGCGGCGAGATGGAGGTGCGGGTGCACGAGGAGGCCCGCTGGGTGGCCCCCGCCGAAATGAAGGACTACAACTTCTGCCCGGCGGACGTGGCGCTGGTGGAGCGCCTTGCCTGGGAGCGGCAGATCGAGCTGCCGGTGATGCCCCCCATGGCGGCCAAGCTGATCGGCACGCTGAACGAGCAGGGCTTCGAGGCATGGGCCGTGGGCGGCTGCGTGCGCGACAGCCTGCTGGGCAAGGATCCCAAGGACTGGGATCTGTGCACCAGCGCCCGGCCGGATCAGGTGAAGGAGTGCTTTGCCGGTACATATAAGGTACTGGAGACCGGCATCAGGCACGGCACCGTGACCGTGCTGGCGGGCAACGAGACCTACGAAATCACCACCTACCGGGCGGAAGGGGATTATGAGGATCACCGCCGCCCGGAGGAGGTCACCTTTGTGAGCAGTCTGGAGGAGGATCTGGCCCGGCGGGATTTCACCATCAACGCCATGGCCATGGGGCCGGACGGCACCGTGATCGACCCCTTCGGCGGGCAGGGGGATCTGAAGAGCGGCGTGCTGCGCTGCGTGGGCGACCCGGCCCAGCGCTTTGGCGAGGACGCGCTGCGCATTCTGCGGCTGCTGCGGTTTGCCTCGGTGCTGGATTTTGCCGTTGAACCCGAGACCATGGCCGCGGCCAACAGCAAAAAGCAGATGCTGCGCTGGGTGAGCGGCGAGCGGATGGCCCGGGAGATGACCCGGCTTCTTTGCGGCAAGGCGGCCCACCGGGTGGCGGCGGAAAACGGCGATATTCTGGCCTATGTGATGCCGGAGATCGAGCCCGCCCTCACCTTTACCCAGAAGCGGGGCGGCGAGGAGCAGAACCTGTGGCAGCACGCGGCGGATACGCTGGCCTACGCGCCGGATATCCCCGATGTGCGCTGGGCCATGCTTCTGCGGGACATCGGCAAGCCCTGGTGCCGGGAGACCCTGAAGGAGGGCGACAGCACCTTTGAGGGCCACGCTGAGGTGAGCGCCCAGCTGGCGGACTGCATCCTGCGCCGGCTAAAGGTGGACCGGAACAGCCGGGAGACCGTGTGCCAGCTGATCCGCTTCCACGGCATCCGCCCCGCCACCGGCGAGGTGAGCGTGCGCCGCTGGCTGCAGTTGCTGGGCCCCCGGCAGGTGAACAGCCTGGTGCACATCTGGTGGGCGGACGTTTCCTCCCACCATGCCAAGGGCGAAAATCTGAAGGCCTTTGAAAAGACCCTGAGCGATACCATCAAAAACGCGGGCTGCTACGCCACCGACCAGCTGGCCATCACCGGCGGCAACCTGCTCACCGCCGGGCTGGCCAAGCCCGGCCCCAGCATGAGCAACATGCTGGACTGGCTGCTCCACGAGGTGGTGGAGGGCCGGGTGGAAAACACCCGCGAGGCCCTGCTGGCCAAGGCCCGGGAGTGGCAGGAGTAACCCTTTCAATCCATCGAAGCACCGGCAGGCCCCCGCGGCCTGCCGGTTTTCTGTGTGCGGCCCCTGAAAGTTCCGGAACCGGTTGACAATTCCCTTTCTGCGCAATAGCATAAAATTAACAGACGGATTCTGGCAAAGGAGGCGGCAGAGATGAAAAGAAACAAGGTGGCGGAGTATCTGAAGGATTACGCGCTGGTGAACGCGGGGTGCGGTGTGCTGTTGGTGGTGATCATGATGGCCAACATGAATCTGCTGCTTTCGGTGCTGATTTTTTTCGCCACGGCGTTTACCAGCGGGCTGATCTATGGAGTGGGTGAGATCGTGGATCTGCTGGAAGAGATCCGGTGGAACACTCGGCCCAAGGACCTGACTGAGCCGCAGCCGGAGCCTGAGCAGGAGTCGAAGCCGGAAAAGCTGCCTGCCACGCATGAAAAATGAACCGGAAGGCCCGGCCCCTTTCAACAGGGGCCGGGTCTTTGATTCTTAACTAGAAAACCACAAGCTATGCTTGTGGACGAGAAGAGCACGAGCGTTGAAACGGTAAAAAAGAACCTCCTTTTGCTACAATAGAAGCGGGTAACGCCAACCGCACAAAAGCAAAAGGAGGTTCATCCATATGGACGAAAAAAGTTTATCACATACGAGTTGGAATTGCAAATATCACATTGTGCTGGTGCCAAAGTATCGCAGAAAGGTGATTTACGGGAAATTAAGAAAAGATATTGGGAAAATTCTGAGAATGCTTTGTGATTACAAGCATGTGGAAATCATCGAGGGACATGCAATGCCAGACCACATTCATATGCTGGTATCGATTCCGCCGAAACTGGCGGTGGCAGATTTCCTGGGGTACTTGAAAGGCAAGAGTACGCTGATGATTTTTGAGAGACATGCGAATTTAAAGTACAAGTATGGAAGAAGAGTGTTTTGGGCAAAAGGGTACTATGTAAATACGGTTGGAGGAAATGAGGCAAAGACCCGCAAGTACATCCAAGAACAGGAAATGCAAGATCAGATGAGCGATCAGCTGAGTTTCAGAGAATATGAAGACCCGTTCAAAAATATAGCAGATCTTGATGATGATTCACCGGAGATCCCGACCGACAGTAGAAGAAAGAAGTAAAAAAGCAACGCCAAATGCGGTTGGCGTTGCTCATTATGCACCTTTAGGTGCTGCTGGAATAATGGCCCTTATAGGGCCGTTCTGCAAACCCCACGTTCAACGTGGGGTTATGATTTGTTGCAAAAATTTTTCAAAAAGCGGAAAAACCGCCCCCGGAATGGGGCGGGGGGGCATTGTGCCGGGGGCAAAATGAGGCTATACTAGTCCATGCTGCCGCCCGGCGCAAAGGCGCTTTCGGGGCGGCGGATGGGGAAGGAGAGAGTTTTTTTATGATGCACGAACTGCTGCATGTTGCAGAACATGCCGTCCACGACAGCATTCCCATGCTGCCCTTTTTGTATCTTGCATATCTTTTGATCGAATACATCGAGCGGTTCCACGGCAGCCGCATCGAAAAGGCGCTGGAGGGCGGCGGCCACTGGGGCTTTGTGCCCGGCGCGGTGCTGGGCTGCGTGCCCCAGTGCGGCTTTTCCGCCATGGCCGCCAACTTCTACGGCAGCCGGGTCATCAGCCTGGGCACCCTGCTGGCGGTGTTCCTTGCCACCAGCGACGAGGCCATTCCCATGCTGCTGGCGGTGCCGAACCAGTGGCCCCGGCTGGTGCTGCTCATCGGCGTGAAAATCGCCGTGGCCCTGCTGGCCGGCCTTGTGCTGGATGTGGTGCTGGTGCGCCTTGTGCCCGCCTCGCTGCGGGGCGGCTACACCGGCCACGCCGACGAGGTGGACTGCCACGAGCACCACGCCGAGCGCCAGAGCATTTTTGTGTCGGCTCTGTGGCACACCTTTACCATCTTTTTGTACATCGTGGGCTTCAGCTTCGTGATCGGCCTTGCCATGGAGCTGGTGGGCGAGCAGGTGTTCACCGCCTTTCTGGCCGATCTGGGCGTGTTCCAGCCCATCTTCGCGGCCCTCATCGGCCTTGTGCCCAACTGCGCGGCCAGCGTGCTGCTCACCCAGCTGTATCTGGGCGGCTCCATCAGCTTCGGCGCGGCGGTGGCCGGCCTGTGCAGCGGCGCGGGCGTGGGCCTTGTGGTGCTGTGGAAGGCAAACCGCAGCTGGAAGCAGAACCTGTTCATCACCGGCCTGCTCTGGGCCGCGGGCGCCGTCACCGGCATGGCGCTGCAGCTCTTCGGCCTGTAACAAGAATCTGAAATCTCCCGGGCGGGCGTTCCGCTTCGGGGGATTTTTTGTTCTGTTCCTCCCATGGAAACAAGCCAGTTTGGCCCCGGCCTTGGGTGTTTTTATTGTTAAATTTGCACAATCGCGTATTTTGTGCGCTGCCGATTGTTCCGGCCCGGCGGGTGCGTTATAATGGGGCTAGAAAGCAGGTGCGGTCTGCCAAAAAAGGCATTGCCGTGCCACCGGGCCGGGGCGCGCTGCCCCGCTGCCGAACGGATTTTTTCCATCAGGAAGGAGAGGTTTTCCTATGATTATCAAGAATGGTCATATTTTCACCGATCAGGGCCGCTTCATGCAGGCCGACATCAAGCTGGAGGGCGACCGCATCGTTGAGATTGCTCCCGCCGGCACTCTGGAGGGCGACGAGGTCATCGACGCCACCGGCAAGTACGTTACCCCCGGCTTCGTGGACATCCACATCCACGGCGCTGCCGGCAGCGACTTCTGCGACGCCACCACCGAGGACGTGGTGAAGATCAGCCGCTACGAGGGCAGCCAGGGCGTTACCACCTTCATGGGCACCACCATGGCCTTTGACGAGGAGATCCTGACCGGTGTATTCGAGGCTGCCAAGCCCCGCTTCCATCAGGACGGCGAAGGCGCCGTGCTGCGCGGCGTGAACATGGAAGGCCCCTTCTTCAACAAGGCCAAGAAGGGCGCCCAGGCCGAGAAGTACATCGTCGACCCCGATTTCGACATGTTCCAGCGCCTGTATGAGAAGTCCGGCAAGAACATCCGCCTGATCGACGTGGCCCCCGAGCTGCCCGGCGCGCTGTACTTCATCCGCAAGGCCAGCAAGCTGTGCACCGTTTCCATCGCCCACACCTGCGCCACCTACGAGGAGGCCAAGGCCGGCTTCGCCAACGGCGCTACCCACACCACCCACCTGTTCAACGCCATGCCCGCCTTCACCCACCGCGCTCCCGGCGTTGTGGGCGCTGCTGCCGATGACGCTGCCCATGTGGAGATCATCAGCGACGGCATCCATCTGCATCCCGCTGTGGTGCGCGCCGTCTTTTCCATGTTCGGCAACGACCGCGTCTGCCTGATCAGCGACAGCATGCGTGCTGCCGGTATGCCCAACGGCGAGTACAGCCTGGGCGGCCAGAAGGTATTCATGACCGACGGCAAGGCCACCCTGGAGGACGGCACCATTGCGGGCAGCGCCACCTGCCTGGCCGAGTGCTTCCGCCGCGCTGTGAAGTTCGGCGTGCCTCTGGAGACCGCTCTGAAGGCTGCCACCATCAACCCCTCCAAGGCGGTTGGCCTGTTCGACGAGATCGGCAGCATCACCACCGGCAAGCGTGCCGACGTGCTGATCCTGAACAAGGAGACCCTGCAGCCTGAGACCATCTTCATCGGCGGTGTAAAGCAGTAATTTCTGCGAACACAAAGGCCCCGTTCCCAAACTGGGAACGGGGCCTTTTTCTGCCTTTTTCGGCAAACAAAAACCGCCCTTTGCGCAAATGCCGGAACCCGGCAGGCGCAAAGGGCGGTTTTGTTCTGTGTTTAAAAGCTGGGCGGAGTGATGGCGAACACCGCACGGAATTCCTCCTCGGAATCGTTCACCCAGCGGTGGGGGGTGGCCGGGGGAATCTGCACCGAGTCGCCGGCGCACAGCTGGTACACGCTGCCCCGCAGATGCAGCTTCACCTGCCCGCTGATCACATAGGCCACCTCTTCGCCGGTGTGCTCCCGGTCAATGTCCGAGGAGGCGGTGTGGGGCGGGATCTCCATCAGGCAGAACTCAATGGAGCAGTCCGCCGTGGGGGTGAGCAGCTTATAAAGCACCTCTTCCCCCGGGTGGCCGATGATCCGGTTCTCGCCCCGGCGCACGATCAGCCGTTCCGGCTGGGGCTCGTCCTCCTTGAAAAAGCGGAACAGCGGCACATGAAGGGCCTGCGCGATGTTCTTTAAGGTATTGATGGAGGGGTTCACCGCGTCGTTCTCAATCTGGCTGAGCATCGAGGGGCTCAGCTCCACCTGAGCCGCCAGCTCCCGCAGGCTCAGCCCGCTCTTTTTACGAAACTGCTGTACCTTCCGCCCAATGTTCAGCTCTTCGTCCATCTGGTAGTCCCTCCGTTCTGCTGGTAACAGAACCGATTATACCACAAACCCGCCCGGGGGAAAAGCCGCTCAGTCCAGATGGGTGGCCAGATACTGCTCCCATACTTCGGCGGGCACCAGACGGCCGCCGGTGGCCCAGGCAATCTGCACGCTGTTTGCCAGCACCTCTTCGGTCAGGCCCTGTTCGGCGCAGTAGCGGCGGGAATCCTCCAGCGTGAGCAGGCCGCGGGGGCCGGCGAAGGCCGCGCAGCTGGAAGGCTCGATCCGCTTGCCCTCGCTGGAATCCAGCAGGCGCAGATAGTCATAGAGCTTGGCGTCCTCCACCGTGAAGTCACCGCTGGCCAGATTGCCCAGCACACGGGTCACGAAGCTGGAGGGACAAGCGCAGGCCAGACCGTCGGCGTGGGTGCGGCCGGAAAGGCCGAAGTCGCGCACGTTGGCCTTCTCGTACTGCTTGGTGGCCATGCCCAGCAGCACCGAGGGGCAAAGGGTGGGCTCTACAAGAAAGCAGTGTACATTATTTTTAAACAGCCGTTTCAGGCCGTAGGTCACGCCGCCGGGCGCACCGCCCACACCGGTGGGCAGGTAGACGATCAGCGGATGGGCCTCGTCCACGGCGATGCCCTGCTCGTCCAGCTGCTGTTTCAGCCGGCGGGCGGCCACCGCGTAGCCCAGGAACAGATCCACGGATTTTTCATCGTCCACAAAATAGCTCATGGGGTCGGCGTCCGAAAGGGCGCGGCCCTCGGCCACCGCTTTGGAGTAGTCGCCGCTGTATTCCAGCACCTCCACCCCGTGGCTGCGCAGCAGGTCCTTCTTCCACTGCTTGGCGTCTGCGGACATGTGCACCTTTACCTGGAAGCCCAGCGCCGCGCTCATGATACCGATCGACATGCCCAGGTTGCCGGTGGAGCCCACCTGCACGGTGTACTGGCGGAAAAAGTCCCGCATTTCCTCGCTGTCCAGCCTGGCGTAGTCGTCCTCCATGGTCAGCTTGCCGGCGGCAATGGCCAGATCCTCAGCATGCTTGAGCACCTCGTAGATGCCGCCCCGGGCCTTCACCGAGCCTGCAATGGCCAGATGGCTGTCCATCTTCAGCATCAGCCGGCCGGGGATGGTGCAGCCGTATTCCTGTTCCAGCGCCTGCTGCATCCGGGGAATGTCCGCAAGGGGAGACTCGATCAGGCCATTGGTGGGCTCGGTCTCCGGGAAGCGGCGGCGGATGAAGGGGGCAAACCGGGCCAGCCGGGCCTCGGCGTCGTCGATGGCGGAATCCGGCACCACCAGCTGGCACAGCCCGTCGGTGACCTCCACCGGCAGATAGTCCGGGTTGATCCATACGGTGGGTTCTCCCGCGGCCACCCGGCGGATGGCGGGATCGGACTCAATCAAGCGGTTCGGGTCGTACATGGGAACTTCCTCCTTGCTTTGTTCAGTAAAAATAAACGGCTGTTCAGTTTTATGTTCATTATAGATAAACAGGTGTTAAATGTCAATGGGCCGGGGCAAAAAAATTTTGGGATTGCCCGCCCGGGCAGATGGCACAGAAAATCGGCCCCCGGCGGCCAAAAGTTTGGGAACCGGGGGGCGGAAAATGGGGAAAAAGGCTTTTCAAGCGCATCCGTTTTCGCTACAATGGGAAAAGTGAGGGCAATACCGCACAATTCCAGGTGGTGGAGCGCGCCGGAAAATTTTTTGTGAGATGAAGCAAAAAGCGCAGCCAATCCTTGGTGGATTGGCGAGCATTTTTGCAAAATATCACAGAAAATTTGGGCGTGATACGCCGCCTGAACCGTGCGGTGTGAATTGTGCGGTATTGCCTGAGACATTTCCCGGCTCCCGCCATACGGGCGGCCCCAAACAACAGGAGATACTGCCATGAACGATACCATCAAGGTGCTGGCCCTGGATCTGGACGGCACCCTCACCAATACAAAAAAGGAAATCACCCCCCGCACCCGGGCCGCGCTGCGCCGTGCCGCCGAAGCAGGCGTGCGCATCGTGCTGGCCAGCGGCCGCCCCACCGTGGGCGTGCAGTATCTGGCCAAGGAGCTGGAGCTGGACAAGCTGGGCGGCTACATTTTAAGTTATAACGGCGGCTGCATTGTGGACTGCGCCACCGGCGCGGTGGTGGCCCAGGAGGCCTTCCCGCCCGAGCTGGTGAAGCCGGTGTGCGACGAAGCCCGCGCCGCCGGTGCGGTGGCCATGAGCTACAACGCCGAGGGCGTGATCACCGAGCACCCCGAGGATGAATATGTGCAGCTGGAGTGCTTCACCTGCCGGGTGCCGGCCATTCCGGTGCAGGATCTGGGCAGCTTCATCGACTTCGACGTGAACAAGATTCTGCTGAGCAAAAACCCGGACGAAATCGCCCGGGTGGAAGAACACATGCAGCAGAAGTTTGCGGGCAGGCTCTCCATTTATAAGAGCATGCCGTATTTTCTGGAGATCATGCCCCTGGGCGTGGAAAAGGCCCAGAGCCTGCGGGCGCTGCTGACCATTCTGGGCCTGACCGAGGAAAACCTGATGGCCTGCGGCGACGGCTGGAACGATATTTCCATGATCAAGCTGGCGGGCGTGGGCATTGCCATGGGCAACGCGGTGCCGCAGGTGAAGCAGGCGGCCACCTGGGTCACGGCGGACAACAACCACGACGGCGTGGGCCTTGCGGTGGAGAAGTTCATCTTTGAAGAGGAAGTGGAGCTGCCCCCGGAGGACGAGTTCCTGTTCTGAGCAAAAAGGAGAAAAAACATGATTACCTTTGTATGCTACGACAAATGCACCACCTGCCAGAAGGCGAAAAAGTGGCTGGACGAGCAGGGCGTTTCCTACACCGCCCGCCCCATCAAGGAAGAAAACCCCACCGCCGCCGAGCTGGCCGACTGGCAGGCGAAAAGCGGCCTTGCGGTGAAAAAGTTCGTGAACACCAGCGGCCTGCTCTACAAGTCCATGGGCCTGAAGGACAGGCTGCCCGCCATGACCGACGGGGAAATTTTTGATCTGCTGGCCACCGACGGCATGCTGGTCAAGCGGCCGATTCTCGTCACCGACAAGGGCGTGTTCCCCGGCTTCAAGGCCGAGGATGGGCAAAGCTGCTGTGATATTTGATAAAGAAACAAACAAAACCGTGACCGAACTAGCCGGATTCACGTTTTGTTATTGCCTGTGCTCCGCCGCCCGGCGGGCATGATAGTCCCGCAGCTGCCGGTCGTAGCGCCTGCCCCGGATGCGGCTGAAGCCCTCGTAGATCGCCGTGACCGCGCCCACCGCCAGCAGCAGGGCGGCAAAGCTTACAAGACCTGCCCGCAGCGAAAGGCCCAGAAAGGGCATCAGCCCCATCCAGAAAGGAAACAGGCAGCTGGTGAACAGCACAAGCCTTGCGGCGCACCGCCAGCGGGCCAGGCTGCGCCCGGCAAAAATCAGCCGATGCAGCGCACAGAGAAACACCGCGCAAAACAACAGATAACATTGCAGCCCCAGCCCGGTGCGGCGGGGAAGGGAAAACAGGCCGGTCAGCCCGTAATAGCCAAACAGCAGCACCAGATACACCGGTGCGAAAACCTGCCAGCGCAGCAGCGCCCGCAGGTAGGCCAGCGAGATTCGTCTGCTCCAATTGCCCATGGAAAAACCTCCTGTTCCGCCGCTCAAAGGCCGAGCCGCTGTTTAAAGGCGGGGGTATACTGGCGGGAAACAAACAGCCGCTCGCCGTTCTGCATGGTCAGCTCCAGCCGCCCGCCCATCTCCGGCCGCAGCGCCTGCACCCGGTCCAGGTTCACAAGGCAGGATTTGCCCGCCCGCAAAAAGCTGCCGCCGCTCAGCCGATCCTCCAGTTCGTACAGCCGCAGCGGGCTTTCCCAGACGGTTGTTTCCCCGTAAAGAAAGGCCAGCTTGTCCACCGTCTCGATGTAAAAAACGTCGGCAGGCTCCAGCAGCCAGGTCCGGCCGTCCCGCAGGCCGGTGAGCTTGTGGTCAAAGGCCCGCAGGCTGGCCAGCAGCCGGGCGGTGGAATCATCCAGCGCCGGGCATTCCACCGTGACCACCGTTTCCTGCAGGGAAGGGTCGGTGCGCAGCTCGATCCGCATGAAGATTCCCCCTTTTTCGGCGTGTTGACCGGTTGGTCTCCGGTTTCAGTATAACCGGGAAAACAGCGGTTGGCCAGCGGTTTTTCCCCACCGGAAGAAATTGCTTCCCGACCTGCAAAAAAGCGGGCCGCACCGGCAAGAGTGCAGCCCGCTTTTTCAGATGGGGTTCAAATATTCACAGCAGCGCCAGCAGACGCTCCACCACGAACACGGTGACGCAGGCGCAGGCCGCCACCGTCACAAGGCCCCGCCCGGCGAAGCCCACCGCCACCGCCACCACCAGCGCGGCGAAGGCGCTGATCGGGCTTTCGGTGGCCGAGAGGATGGCCGGGAAGGTCATGGCGGCCAGGCAGGCGTAGGGCACATAGAACAGGAACGACCGCAGCCGCCGGTTTTGAATCTTCTTTTGCAGCAGCGTCAGCGGCAGCATGCGGATCAGGTAGGTGACCCCCGCCATCACCAAAAGATACCAGAATAAGCTCATGCGGTTTCCTCCTGTTCTCTGGCGGGTTCTTCATCGGCCAGATCCACCGGGAACAGCCATGCCCCCAGCGCGGCCGCCGCCAGCGTGCTCAGAATAATGGCAAAGCCGCTGGAAATGAACTTCAGCAGCGGTACCCATGCGATCACGCAGCTCACGATCACCGCCGCCGCCACCACGATGCGCACGCTTTTCAGCTGGCGCATGGGCGGCACCACAATGGCCACGAACATGCTGTACAGCGCCACGCCCAGCGCACTGCGCACCGCCGCGTTGAGTAAGCCGCTGGCCACCGCGCCGCTCAGGGTGCCGAAGGTCCAGCCCAGAATGGGCAGGGTGGCAAGGCCGTACATGTAGGCCGGGGTCAGCGGGGCTTTGCGCCCCATGGCCACGGCAAAAATCTCGTCGGTGTTGGCAAAGGCGATGGTCATCCGCCGCCGGGTGGTGAACTGTGGCCCCAGCCGCTGGCTGAGCGAAAGGCTCATCAGCGCATAGCGCAGGTTGATCACCAGCTGGGTGAGGGCCAGCTCCACCAGCGAGCCGTGGGCCAGAATCACCGTAAGCCCGGCAAACTGCCCGGCGCTGGTCAGATTGGTCAGGCTGATCAGCCCGGCGGTCAGCGCCGAAAGCCCGCCCTTCACCGCCAGAATGCCGAAGGTAAAGCTCACCGAAAAATACCCGATGCCAATGGCGAGCCCGTCCGCAAGGCCCGCTTTGTATTCCCCTTTCATGGGGCGCTCCCCCTTTGAAAATAAAGTGCTGTATCACATTATACAAATAAAGCGAAGGGAAGTAAAGCGATTTTTCCAACCGGTGCCCCAGCCTTGCCCCCGGCGGGCAAATGCCCTATAATACAATCAGAAAAAACGAACCCGTTCATGGGGGCGATCTCGCATCATTTCAGGGGCAGGCACGCCGCCTGAGGTGTTTGCCGTAAAATGCGCGGTGTTGCCAAAAAGAAAAAAGAGGGGAATTTTGAAGTATGCAGTATAAAGCGATCGTTCTGGATGTGGACGGCACTCTGGTGGCCCACGGCGAGCCCAGCCCCCGGCCCGCGGTGGCGGCGGCGGTGAAGGCGGCCCAGAAAAAGGGCGTGAAGGTGGTCATTGCCAGCGGGCGCACCAGCTTTGCCATCGAGCCGCAGATTCTGGGCGGCATCAAGCCGGACTACATGATCTGCGCCAACGGCGCCCAGATTCTGGACGGGCAGGGAAGGCTTCTGTACAGTCAGGATCTGACCGCCGAGGAGATGTATGCGCTGGTGGACTTCTTCGAGGATTTCGACTATCCGCTGGCCTTCAATTTCGCGGATAACTACTACGTCTATGTGGAATACAAGGCAATGTGGGAGTTTTACAAAAAGGCCACCGGCCACGGCGAGTATGTGCTGGACGGCGAGGATCAGGATCGGCATCTGGAAAGCATGCCCTTCGGTGCCTTCGCCATCCTGCCGCCGGAGCAGGTGGAAAAATTCCAGGAGAAATACGGCTATCTGGGCCTGAAATTCGTGCCCTACCGCCCCGGCTACTACGATGTGATGCAGGCGGATGTGGACAAGGCCCGGGGCATGGAGCGCCTGATGGAGCTCACCGGCTGGACGGCCGAGGAGCTGGTGTTCATGGGCGACAACGAAAACGACATTGCCATGATGCAGCTGGCGGGCTGCTCGTATTGTATGGCGAACGGCTCGGAAAAGGCCAGGGCCGCCGCGAAGCACATCGCCCCCAGTGTACAGGAAGAGGGCGTGCGGCAGGTGGTGGAGCAGCTGTTTTTGCAGTAAGGGGGAACTTTCATGAGCTTTGAACCGGTGTATGGCCCCGGCAGCCGGGCGCTGATTCTGGGCAGCTGGCCCAGCCCCAAAAGCTGGGAGCAGGGCTTTTACTACGGCCATCCCCGCAACCGGTTCTGGCCGCTGCTGGCAAGGCTGTGCGGCTGCGAAACGCCCGGCACGGTGGAGGAAAAATCCGCGCTGATTTTAACCCACGGCCTCGCCCTCTGGGACGTGCTGGAAAGCTGCACCATCGAGGGCGCGCAGGACGCCACCATCCGGGATCCGGTGCCGGTGGATTTAAAGCGGGTGCTGGCGGTTTCGCCCATCGAGGCGGTGTTCTGCAACGGGGCGGCGGCGTATGAGCTGTACGGCCGGTTTTTGCAGCCGGTGAGCGGCATTCCGGCGGTGAAGCTGCCCAGCACCAGCCCGGCCAACGCGGCCTGGAACCCGGATAAGCTGGCCGAAGCCTGGGGAAAGGCGCTGGGGCCGTTTCTGGGGTGAAGATTCCGGCGAAAAATACTTTCTTTTACTAAAGAGGTTTAACACCCTGTTCATTGATTTTTCAGGGGCTGGTTGGTATGATAAAAGAAATAATGTAAACCGGGTAATTTTATGAAATTTGCCCGGGCCCCAGGGAAGTTAGCGGTGTTTGCCGAGGAAACCCCGGTGCGCGGGGGATGCCGATTGGACTGAGCCAATGGTCGAGTCCGCCCAAAAGGCAGCTGGCGGTGTTTGCTGAGGAAAACCCGGTGCGCGGGGGATGCCGATTGGACTGAGCCGACGGCCGAGTCCGCTAAAAGGTGGAGGTAAATAGTATGAGCAAATGGATCGAGGTGCGCCGCAAGTCGGTGCTGCCCTGGTATTTCGCCGGGCTTGTCTGGCTGGTGGGTGCGCTGGCGCTGCCCATCTATCAGCTGTGGGCGCTGGTGGTGGTTGCGGTGCTGTCCGTGGTGGGCTTTGTCGCCGCCCGGCGGGTTTGCCCGGATGTGGTCACCCGTAAAGAGGTGCCCTTCATGACCGGCAAGGAGGACGCCGACCAGATGCTGGCCCTCATTGACCAGAAGCGCCGGGAGCTGCACGAGCTAAACGTGCGCATCGAGGATGCGCCCTTGAGCGCCGCCATGGACCGGATGGAAAAAGCCTGCCTCGGCATTCTGAACGAGGTGGAGCAGCACCCGGAAAAGGCCGCGCAGGTGCGGCGCTTTGCCAATTACTATCTGCAGGACGCGGTGAAGATCCTCACCCTTTACGCCGAGCTGGAAGAAAAGGGCGTGCAGGGCGAGAACGCGGCCGGGGTGCGGGCCGAGGTTGCCCAAAACGCCCAGACCATCGCCACCGCTTTTGAAAATCAGCTGGACAGCCTGTTCGCAAGGGATGCGCTGGACATCAGCACCGATCTGGAAGTGCTGAACGGCATGCTGAAGGGCCAGGGCCTTGTGGACTGAACGGCAATTCCACACCATTCACGCCCAGAGGGCTCAGGCGGCGTATCGCCCCAAAATTTTCCGTGGGATTTTCCAAAAATGCTCGTCAAGCCACCAAGGCTTGCCTGCGCTTTTTGGTTCATCCCGCAAAAAATTTTCTGGTGCGCTCCACCACCTGGAATGGTGCGGCATTGCCATAAAAGAAAGGAAGCATAGAGATGGACGACAACAAAATGACCCCCGAACTGAATTTCGACAGCTTCGACGCCACTGCCATGCCCAGCCTCACGCTGGAGGTGGAGCAGCCCAAGGAGGAAGCGAAACCCGAACCGGCCCCCGCGCCGGATCCGCTGGCCGAGGAAGCCGCAAAGCTGAGCCCCGAGGAGCAGAAGATGGTGGAGGACTTCGCCGCCAGGATCGACGTGACCAACAGCCAGATGGTGCTGCAGTACGGCGCGGCCACCCAGAAAAAGGTGGGCGATTTCAGCGAAGCCGCGCTGGATAAGGTGCGCACCAAGGATCTGGGCGAGGTGGGCGATGCCCTGGCCAGCCTTGTGGGTGAGCTGAAAAACTTCGACGCCGAGGAAGAGGAGTCCAAGGGCATCTTCGGTTTCTTCAAGAAGGCGGGCAACAACATCGACCAGATGAAAACCAAGTACGCCAAGGCCGAAACCAACGTGGAGCGCATCGAAGCCATGCTGGAGGCCCATCAGGTGCAGCTGCTCAAGGACATCGCCCTGATGGACAAGATGTACCAGATGAACATGCTCTATTTCAAGGAGCTGACCATGTACATTCTGGCCGGCAAGAAAAAGCTGGCTCAGGTGCGCGAGACCGACCTGAAACAGGCCATGGACAAGGCCAAGGCCAGCGGCCTGCCCGAGGACGCTCAGGCCGCCCGGGATCTGGCCGACATGTGCGACCGGTTCGAGAAAAAGCTGTATGATCTGCAGCTCACCCGCACCATCTCCATCCAGATGGGCCCCCAGATCCGCTTTTGCAGAACAACGACACCATGATGGCGGAGAAGATCCAGACCAGCATCGTGAACACCATCCCCCTGTGGAAGAGCCAGATGGTGCTGGCGCTGGGCCTTGCCCATTCCCGGCAGGCCATCGACGCCCAGCGCGCCGTGAGCGACATGACCAACGAGCTGCTGAAAAAGAACGCCGCCGCCCTGAAGCAGGGCACCATCGACACGGCCAAGGAGTCCGAGCGGGGCATCGTGGACATCGAGACCCTGCAGCAGACCAACAAGAGCCTGATCGAAACGCTGGACGAGCTGGCCAAGATCCAGACCGAAGGCAAACAGAAGCGCGCCGCCGCCGAGCAGGAGCTGGGCCGCATTGAGGGCGAGCTGAAACAAAAGCTGATGGAGTTGCATTAACCGATGAAACAATTGGCAAAGCTGGAACAAAAGCTGCCCGCCGCCCTGAAAAAGACCGGTGTGCCGCAGATCGCCGCACTGGTGCTGCTGGCGGTGAGCGTGTTTGGCATCGGCGGGGCGAAGCTGGCCGGGTACTATTCGAGCACCATGGCGGGCTTTAACAGCGGCAAATACAGCATCACCGCCGATCTGGATCAGCGGGTGAGCGCCGCCGCCAACGTGGTGACGGTGGCGAAGAAGATCGCCGGGGTGGATAAAGCCCTGCTCACCGCCGCCGAGGATGCGGTGAACGCCCTGAGCGAGCCCCTTGGCCCGGCGGATACCTGCGCGGCCAACGAAACGCTGGACGCGGCGGTGGAAGCGTTGTACGACGCGGCCCTGCCGCTGGCGGACGACACCCAGAAAAACCTGCTCAGCGAGCAGCATTCCGAGTTCATGAGCCGGGGCACCATCCTGCGCAACAGCTCTTATAACGAGCGGGCCGAGCAGTTCAACAAGGATCGAAACGCATTCCCCGCCAGCCTGATCGGCGCGCTGTGGGGGGTAGACGAAGCGGAGTATTTTGCATGAAACAGGCAATCAAACGGCGGCTGACCGGCCTTGTGCTGTCGGCCATTGTGCTGGCTGCGCTGGCCCTTCCGGCCTTCGCAGCCGACATTCCCGCCGCACCCAGCGGCCACGCGGTGCTGGATCAGGCGGGGGTGCTCAGCGAGGAGACCATCAACACGGTGGACGGCTACAACAACGCCCTTTCCTCCACCGGAGCCCAGATCGGCGTGCTCACGGTGGATTTCACCGGAAATTTGAGCATCGACGATTACGCCCTGCAGGTGTTCAACGAATGGGGCATCGGCGATAAAAAAAAGGAAAACGGCGTGCTGTTTCTGCTGGTGACCGGCGATCAGAACTATTACTGCACGCTGGGCACCGGTCTTGAAGGCGAGATCACCTACAGCCGGCTGAAAAGCCTTTTGAACGACTACGCCGAGCCCGCCTTTGCAAAGGGCGATTACGACGCCTGCGTGACCGAGTTCACCGGCGCTGTTTACAGCGAGCTGTGCAGCCTGTACGGCATCACCCCGGGCGAGGGCCAGCCCCAGCCAAGGCCGGTGGAGCAGAGCAGCAGCTCGGATGGAACGCTGCTGATCCTGCTGGCGGCGGCGGTGCTGATCATTGTGGTGATCAGCATGGGCAGCCGCGGCGGCGGTGGAGGCCCGGGCGGCGGTGGAGGCCGCGGCCGTGACGTGGTGTTCTGGCCCCTGTTTTTGGGCGGCTGGGGCAGGCCACGGCATTATCACCGGCCCCCGCCGGGCGGCTTTGGGCCCGGTGGGTTCGGCCCCGGCGGGTTTGGCGGAGGTTTTGGCGGCGGTGGTTTCGGCGGCTTCGGTGGCGGCGGCTTTGGCGGCTTCGATGGCGGCGGCTCCCGCGGCGGCGGCGCGGGCCGCGGCTGATGGCCGGAGCCATTCCCTAAAACAAATCAACAGAAAAAACGCTCGTGCTTTGGCGAAAACGCCGGGGCACGGGCGCTTTTTTTGCGCCCGGCGGGCAGGGGAAAGGGAAGTTTTGGATTTCTGGTTGACAGCTGTCTACCTGTCTGCTATGCTAAAGGTAGACAAGAGACTACCTTTTTGAGGGGAGGAAGAAACATGAACGTGGAACTGTCTGCCGGGGAGTGGAAGCTGATGAATCAGCTGTGGCAAAACGCCCCCCGCACCATCACCCAGCTGGTGGCCGATCTGGCCGACGAGACCGGCTGGTCCAAGCACACCGTGATCACCATGCTCAACCGGCTGGAGGCCAAGGGCGCGGTACGCCACGAGGAGGGCGGCCGGGCCAAGGAGTACTATCCGGCGGTGGAAAAGGCCGGGGTTGCCCTGCGGGAGACCGAGAGCCTGCTGGACCGCATCTACGGCGGCAGCCTGGGCCTTTTGGTCAACGCCTTTGTGGAGCAGAAGGGCATCAGCGAAACCGAGCGCGCCCAGCTGCTGAAGATTCTGGAAGAGGCCCCCGGCGAAAAAGGAGAGTGATCGTATGATCGAACTGCTCATTACCTCCAGTCTGCTGATTCTGGCGGTGCTGGCGGCGCGGGCGCTGTTGGCCGGGCGCATCAGCCGCCGGATGCAGTACGCCCTGTGGGGCCTTGTGCTGCTGCGGCTGCTGCTGCCGGTGAGCCTGCCCCAGAGCCGGGCAAGCGTGCTGAACGCCCTGCCGGACACCGCGCAGGTCAGCCTTGCCCGCCCGGAAGAATTTTCCGGCGAGACGCTGCCCGTCCCGGTGGATACCGAGGTTCAAACCGGCACCGCCCCGGAAACCGACCTTGCCCAGCCCGCCACCGGCGGCACGCAGGCGGGAATTTCCGGCGGCGTTGCAGATACTTCCGGCAGCGAACCGCACCCGGAATGGTCGTTGAACCCGGCGGCGCTGCTGCCCGTGATCTGGGCGGCGGGCGCTGTGCTCACCGGCGGGGCCCTGCTGCGGGCAAATCTCCGCTTTTCGCTGCGGCTGCGGAAATCTCGCTCCCGGTGCCAGCTGGATCTTGCCCCGGAACAAACCGGCGGTCTGCCGGTGTACCTCTGCCACGAGCTGGCCAGCCCCTGCCTGCACGGGCTGCTTCAGCCCGCCATCTATCTGAACCCGGCGGCGCTGGAAAGTCGTGAACGGCTGGACTTTGTGCTGGCCCATGAGAAGACCCACCACCGCCACAAGGACCACATCTGGGGCGCTTTGCGCTGCGTGCTGCTGGCGGTGTACTGGTTCGACCCGCTGGTCTGGTGGGCGGCGGCAGCCTCCAGGCGGGACTGCGAGCTTGCCTGCGACGAGGCGGTTACCGCCGCCATGGAAGAAGCCCGGCGGCGGGATTACGGCCGCTGCCTTGTGGAGCTGATTCCCCGGCGGGTGCCGGGCACCGCCCTGCTTGCCGCCACCTCCATGAGCGGCAGCGCCGGGGCCATGCAGCGGCGGTTAAAGGCCATTGCCACCGCGAAGAAGCCCCGGCGGGCCGCCATCGCCCTCACGCTGGCGGGTGCGGTGCTGCTCACCGCCTGCACCTTCACCGGGGCGAAGGCCAAAACCATCGCCAGCGCGGATGATCTGATCGGTGAGGGCGAAACCGTGCGCCGCCGCGTGAGCTGGCAGCAGGAGAGCGGCACCCAGGAGCTGATTCTGGTGCAGACCAGCGCCCCCGAGGGCGAGACCTTGCAGGATGGCCAGGGCTGGTTCAAGCTCTACTACTGGAACAGCACCCGGGACAACACCGCCGAGAACACCCTGTATTACGAGGGGCAGCTGTCCTACCGGTACCCCATTCAGGTGATCGCGCTGAATCCGGACGGCAGCACCAGCGACTACAGCCAGCCCACCGCCGACGACACTGTACAGCTGCTGAATGTGTACCTCTACCAGCCGGATGCCAGCTACAGCCGGTACGACTGGCAGGACGGCATGCTCTCGGATCTGGCGCTGAAGGTCTCCGCGCCCGGCCCGCTGGCGGAAGGGGAAGACCCCTCCATGCAGGATACGATGCTGGAGCAGCTGGCCTGTAGCCTGCGCCCGGTGGAGGGCGGCATCCAGTTCACCATCCCCGCGGCCGGGGAATGGACCGGCGCGGACTGGCGGCTGGGTCTCTACCGGATGGACGGCGAAGCCATCACCCGGGATCTGCCGGAGGCCTTTACCAGTCAGAACTGGCAGCCGGGTCAGAGCTATCTTGTGCCCTACAGCTGCCTGGCTGATGGCCCTGTCGCTCTCATGGCCTGGCTGGCCGATGAGCCGGGCAGCGATGTGCTGGCCGAGAATGCCTCCATCGCGGTGTATGACCCCTTCGCAATGGCCACGAATATCTACGAGGGCGCCTATGCCCATATCACCGGACAGACCAGAAGCGAGGAGGAGCGGCTGCGCATGCTCCCGGATCCGGACTTCCAGCGGGAGGAAACCGACCGCCAGCAGGCACTGGAACAGCTGTGGGCCAGCTGCACCTGGCAGGACGGCAACCTCACCTTCACCATCCCGGAGGGGCTTTCCCCCGAGAATGAAGAGCTGCGCGTCTACTGGGCCGAGCCCGGCACCGGGATGCTCAACACCACGGACTGGGATGACTACGGCATCAGTATGACGCTGAACCGCCATGGCGGCAGCTCCACCCTGGCCATTGATGAGCAGGGCCTGCTTGCCGGTCAGACCTGGCAGCCGGGCGATACCATCACCGTGAACGGCACAGGCCGGGGCGACAGGAGCCAGCCGGTGCTCGCGCTGCGGGACAAGGCCAGCCGACTGGAACAGCAGATCCGCCTGCCCGCATCGGCCCAGCCGCTGCCCGCCGCCACCCCCGAACCCACCGACCCGGGCAGCATCGCTCCTCAGGCGGATTATGAGTTCTACGATGTGGAACCGGCGCAGAATGAGGAATTCCATCAGCGGCTGGACGCACTGGTGGAGGGCATCCAGTACAGCCAGGGTGGCCCCCTCACCGTGACCATCCCCGAAACCGCCGAACCCGGCGAGTGGGAGCTGCGCCTTATGCGCTATAACGAGAGCCGGGGCAGCTGGACGATCGTGTCCGCGGGCCTGCCGGATGCCTTTGTGCGTCAGGGCTGGCAGCCCGGCCAGCAGGAGACGGTGGACGCGGAGACCATGGCCGCGAGCAGCTGGAAGATGGAGGCAAAGAACACCGTGCTGGGCGGCTGGGCGCAGTTCCGGCTGGGCCTGTCCGGCACACCGCTTGCACCCACGCCCACCCCCGTCAACCCGGAGGCCGACCAGCAGGCGCTGGTGGCCGCGACGGAAAAACTGGTCGAAAGCCTGCTGGCAAGCGAGACCCGGCTGGAACAGGAGATTCAGACCGGCATCAGCCAGGTGGAACAGGCCGCAACCGAGCAGGAGCGGCAGGCCCGGGAACAGGCGCTGGAGCAGCTGCGCCAGCAGCTGAGCAGCATACAGCAGGAGCGGCAGAACCGGGAACAGGTGCTGGAGCAGCTGCGCCAGCAGCTGAGCGACATGCAGCAAAACGGCAGCACCGGTCAGCCCGCCCCCACCACCACCCCGATGCCCGCACAGGCCGATGCGGCGGATGCGGCCGAACGCCAGTATGAGGACTGGGTGGCCAGTCAGTCAACGTACCGCCCCACGCCCACCCCCATGCCGATCGACTCTCTGGGCGGCGAGGGTTACCCGGAGGGCCGGGTGCGCTCCCGGGGCACGCTGGAGCTGGACGGCCGCACCCAGGAGCTGGTGGCGTTGCAGATTCAGCCCCCCGAGGGCGTGACCCTGGCCGAGGACGAAGCGGGCATCACCGTCAGCTGAGGGGAAATCCACCGGCCTTGAGCGAAACAAAAGCGAAGCGTGTTTGCGCTTCGCTTTTTTGCTGCATGGGGGCCGGGCCGGGTCAGGCCTCCAGCCGTTTGAGGCGGCGGGGGCGGTGCCGGGCCAGAATGTCCACGGCGGCGGCCGGGTCAAAGGGGCGGCTGGTCTGCTGGGCCCATGCGGGCATGGAATAGCTTTTGGCCGGGGCCTGTGCCGTGGGGGCCGCGTCCTCCCAGCGACGGTGGCTCAGCCATTTGGCCGGGTGGGGGATGTACCGCCCGCCGCTTTCCTTCCATGGGGCGCTCTCGCACTGTGTGGCCAGCGCCGCCAGCATGGCGTTCACAAGGGTTTCACTGGGCCGCAGGGCCTTCCATGCCAGCAAAGCCGCCCGCTTATCCGCCTTGCGGGGATAGGCCTGCCAGAACCGCTCAAAGCCGTTTGGGGTAATGTTGGCCGGTTGGCTGGCGGTTTGCGCCGGGCCTGCCTGTGTTGCAGGTGCTGCCGGATCGGTGAAACAGGGGTTCGGTTTGCACTCAGTCTTTAGCGCAGCATTCCCGGATTTTTCAAAAAGGGGGGAGGGCGCACGCGCACCGCCGCGGGCGGTGTATGTGTGTTGGGAATCTTCTTGGGAATCTTTTTGGGTATCTTTTATTGCTCTTGCGGAATCGGCAGTTGAATGTTCCGGATTCGTTTTTTGCAAGTGACGATTCTGAAACATGGAAAGAGCGGATTCGCTGATTGCATACCACAAGGTGCGATCAAAGGCGAAACGGCCGAAGCGGCCTTCCAAAAGCGCCCCCTGCCGCACAAGGCTTTTTAACAGGCGGCGGATTTTGGGTACGCTCCAGAACGGAAAGTGTTCGGCCAGCCGGGCGGCGCTGGCGTACATCCAGCAGCGGCCTTCTTTTTTGCAGTCCGGGTTTGCCGCGTTTTTCTCGCACCAGAAGCGGATGTGCTCCAGCAGCACCGCCTCTTCCACGCCGTACCGGACGGCGGCGTTCACATCGAAGGAATAATACATTCTGACCCTCCTTTTTAGGTTAAAAATAAACCGGGAAAACAAAAACCGCCCCCCGGCGCGCCTGATTAAAAAACAGGGCGCACCGGATGACGGTTTGCAAAAAGGCGGGGCCCGCTATCCGGCTCCGCCTTATCTTCTCAGTTTATATGGTAGCACAGGTCAAACCGGGCCTGCCAAGGGTCAAATGCCGGAAAAAAGCGGGCTTTCTAAGGGTCAAAATCGGGCTTTGGGCGGGCTTTTCGCGGCGGGGGAGGGGGCTGGCACAAAAAAGCCCCGCGCCGGCTGCGGGGCCGGGCGGGGCGGTGTTGATGCGGTTATTTTTCTGGGGCGGGCTGCTCCGGCTTCGGGGCGCTGCCCCGGGCCGAAAATTCGCAGCCGCACCAGTCCTGCCGGTACAGGCCGTACTGGGCCGAAAGCTCCAGACTGCGCTTGTGGCCCTCTTTGCGCTTGAACTCGTTGGGCAGGTGGCGCACGCCGTATTTGGCTTCCAGCTCCCGGCCAATGGCGTTGATCTTCTCTGCGTCCTTGCGGGGGCTGATCGAGAGGGTGGAACAGAACCAGTCAAATCCATGCTCGGCGGCGTATTTGGCCGCGTGCTCCATCCGCAGCCGGTAGCACACGGTGCAGCGGCCGCCCCGCTCGGGTTCGGCTTCCAGCCCGGCCACCGCGGTGTAGAACTCGCTCTGGTCGTAGCCCTCCTCCACCAGCGTGATGCCCGGAAGATTCGCCTGCTTCACAAACTGGTGCAGCTCGTCCGCCCGGCGGCGGTACTCGGATGCGGGCCAGATGTTCGGGTTATAATATAAAATGGTGATGTCAAAAAAGCCGTACAGCATCTCCAGCACGGCGCTGGAGCAGGGGGCGCAGCAGGCATGCAGCAAAAGCCGGGGGCGGCTTTCGCCCAGGCTCAGCAGCACCTGTTCCATCATTTTGGGGTAGTTGGGGCGGTTTGCCATGGGAAAAATCTCCTTTTTCGCGGGCCAGATTTCGGGCGGCCCTTCGGCGCTAATTGTATCACGTTTTGCCCCGCCGCGCCAGTGCGGGCCCGCTTTTCACGCTTTTCGCAGAATGTTTATAGGCCTATCACGATTTATCCACAATTTGCCTGTAAGATAAGAAGCGTAGACCGAAGGAAAGACAATCGTCTTTCAAAACCCGGTATTACTGCTGCGGCAGGGCGGCCAGGGCCGAATTGCTGCCCGCTGCGCACTTACACTGGAGCCCGGCGATGCGAGGCATTGCAGTGCCGAGCCGGGACCAGACAACCATCTCCGTTTTCCTCTGTAAAGGAAAGCTTCCTTATAATCGCTGTTGCAAAACCAGCCCGGCAGAAATGCCGGGCTGACTTTGCGTTTTGCGGTAAAATCTGTTACAATACCCTTATATGTCTGGAAGAAAAACACAGAAAGTGAGCGCATGGAATATGACCAAGGAAAAGATTGCCCGCATCAACGAGCTGGCCAAAAAATCCCGCACCGAAGAGGGCCTCACCGAGGCCGAAAAGGCCGAACAGGCCGCCCTGCGCCGGGAGTACATCGACGAGATGAAGCAGAGCCTGCGCAGCCAGCTGGACAATGCCGACTACATCGACGACAAGGGCGTTCGGCGCCCGGTGTCCGACCTGAAAAAAGTGAAGAACTGAAAACGGCCGGTGCGCCAACCGCAAAACAAACGCCGGCAAAAGCAAAAAGCCCGTACAACCACTGGTCAACGGGCTTTTGCTATGCTATAATAAAGCGGTGAATCGAAAAAATCCGGTTCGGTTTGCCACAAGAGAGGAAGGATTCAACGTGACCAAAGCCCTGATCCGGCTTTTTGTAAAAAACCATGAGAACACCCGCGACTCCGCCGTGCGCGGCGCCTACGGCCGCATGGCCGGTGTGGTGGGCATCTTCTGCAACCTGCTGCTGTTTGCAGGCAAGTTCATCGCCGGCACCGTATTCGGCAGCATCGCCATCGCGGCGGATGCCATCAACAACCTGTCCGACGCATCCTCCAACATCGTGAGCCTGATCGGCTTCAAGCTGGCGGAAAAGCCCGCCGATGAGGACCACCCCTACGGCCACGCCCGGTTCGAGTATCTGGCCGGTCTGGCGGTGGCAGTGATGGTGCTGGTCATCGGCGTGGAGCTGGCCAAGAACAGTCTGGACAAAATCCTGCATCCCACCCCGGTGGTGTTCAGCTGGCTGTCGGTGGCGGTGCTGGCGGCGTCCATTCTGGTAAAGCTGTGGATGGCTCTGTTCAACACCCACATCGGCAAGCTGATCGATTCCTCCACCCTGCAGGCCACCGCGGCAGACAGCCGCAACGACGTGCTGAGCACCGGCGCGGTGCTGCTGGCCACCCTGATCAGCCGGTTCACCCCGCTGGAGCTGGACGGCTGGATGGGCCTTGCGGTGGCGGCGTTCATTCTGTACAGCGGCGTGGGCCTGATCAGGGAGACGCTGGATCCCCTGCTGGGCCAGGCCCCGGACGAGGCGCTGGTGCACTACATCCACGACAAGGTGATGAGCTACCCCGGCGTTCTGGGCACCCACGACCTGATGGTGCACGACTACGGCCCCGGCCGCCAGTTCGCCAGCGTGCATGTGGAGATGGCCGCCGAAGCCGATGTGATGGAAAGTCACGATGTGATCGACAACATCGAGCGGGATTTCTGGGACAATGACCACCTGCATGTGGTCATCCACTTCGACCCCATCATCACCAGCGACGAAAAGGTGAACGACGCCCGCCACTGGCTGGGCGAGGTGGTGAAGGAGATCGACCCGGCGCTCTCCATCCACGATCTGCGCATGGTGGCGGGCCCCACCCACACCAACCTGATCTTCGACTGCGTGACCCCCGCGGGCTTCGAGATGGATGAGGCCGACCTGAAGCAGGCCATCAAGCAGGCGGTGCGCAGCAGCCGCCCGGATTATTTCTGCGTCATCACGGTGGAGAGCGGCTATGCCTCCATCCCCCATTAATGGGATATTTTTAAAAGGAAAGAAGCGATTTGGCATGGAATTCCGTTATTCAAACAAAGTCAAACAGATGAAGCCCAGCATCATCCGCGAGTTGCTCAAGCAGATGAGCGACCCGCAGCTGATCAGCTTTGCGGGCGGCAACCCGGCGGCGGACAGCTTCCCCGCCGAGGCCATCCGCAAATTCAGCGACGAGCTGCTGGCCACCGACCCGGTGGGCATGCTGCAATATTCCGTCACCGAGGGCTACGGCCCCCTGCGCAAAGCCGCCCGGGACTACGCCAACCGGCAGTGGCCGGTGGTGAGCGATGCGGATGATTTGATCATCACCAGCGGCAGCCAGCAGATCATCGAGTTCATGACAAAGCTTTTGTGCAACGAGGGCGACGTGATCGCGGTGGAGGAGCCCGCCTTTCTGGGGGCCTACAATTCCATGCGCAGCTTCGGCGCACGCCTTGCCGGTGTGCCGCTGGAGGCGGACGGTGTGGATCTGAACGCGCTGGAAGCCGTGTTCCGGGACGAAAAGCCCAAATTCTTCTACTGCATCCCCAACTTCCAGAACCCCACCGGCTACACCACCAGCCTTGCAAAGCGCAGGGCCATTTACGAGCTGGCGGTGCGCTACGGCGTGCCGGTGCTGGAGGATGACCCCTACGGCGCACTGCGCATCTTGGGCGAAGCGGTTCCGCCCATCAAGCACTTCGACACCACCGGCGCGGTGGTGTATGCCGGGTCCTTCAGCAAGGTGCTGTGCCCGGGCATGCGGCTGGCCTTCTGCGCCGGTGCGCCGGAGCTGATCGGCAAGATGGTGGTGGCAAAGCAGGGCAGCGACGTGCACACCAACGTGTGGGCCCAGCGGGTCTGCGAGCGGATTCTCACCCAGACCGACATGGACGCCCATCTGGCCCGTTTGCAGGACATCTACCGGGAAAAGGCCAACTACATGATGGCCGAGATAGACGAAAAACTGGCCGGACGGCTGAGCTACATCAGGCCGGAGGGCGGCATGTTCATCTGGGCCACCCTGCCCGAAACGGTGGACACCGACGCCTTTGTGAAAAAGTGCCTGGAACACAAGCTGGCGGTGGTGCCGGGCAGCGCCTTCTACACCGCCGACGCGGACTGCCGCAGCGTGCGGCTGAACTTCTCCACCCCCACCAAAGAGCAGATCAGACAGGGCGTGGAGATCATGGACAAGGTATTGCGGGAGCTGGGCGCGTAACGCGGCCTGTTCGCCCCGATTAGACAGAAAGAGAGGACAAGCCGATGGAAAAGATCAAGATGACCACCCCGCTGGTGGAGATGGACGGCGACGAGATGACCCGCGTGCTGTGGCAGTGGATCAAGGAGGAGCTGCTGTGCCCCTTTGTGGAGCTGAACACCGAATATTACGACCTGGGCCTGCCCAACCGGGACGCCACCGGCGACCAGGTGACCATGGACGCGGCGCTGGCCAACAAGAAGTACGGCGTGTCGGTCAAGTGCGCCACCATCACCCCCAATGCCCAGCGCATGACCGAGTATGACCTGCACGAGATGTGGAAGAGCCCCAACGGCACCATCCGCGCCGTGCTGGACGGCACCGTGTTCCGTGCGCCCATCCTGCTGGACTGCATCAAGCCGGTGGTCAAGACCTGGAAAAAGCCCATCACCATTGCCCGTCATGCCTACGGCGACGTGTACAAGGGCACCGAGTTCCGCGTTCCCGGCCCCGGCAAGGCCGAGCTGGTGTTCACCGGCGCGGACGGCACCGAGATGCGCCAGACCATCTATGACTTCGAGTGCGCCGGTGTGCTGCAGGGCACCTACAACAAGGATACCTCCATCGAGAGCTTTGCCCGCAGCTGCTTTAACTACGCCCTGTCCACCAAACAGGACCTGTGGTTCTCCACCAAGGATACCATCAGCAAGAAATACGACCACACCTTCAAGGACATCTTCGCCGAGATCTACGAGAAGGAGTACAAAGAGCAGTTCGAGGCCGCGGGCATCGAATACTTCTACACCCTGATCGACGACGCGGTGGCCCGCGTGGTGCGCAGCGAGGGCGGCTTCATCTGGGCCTGCAAGAACTACGACGGCGACGTGATGAGCGACATGGTCTCCACCGCCTTCGGCAGTCTGGCCATGATGACCAGCGTGCTGGTGAGCCCGGACGGCAACTACGAATACGAGGCCGCCCACGGCACCGTGACCCGCCACTACTACCGCTACCTGAAGGGCGAGAGCACCTCCACCAACCCCATGGCCACCATCTTCGCCTGGACCGGCGCGCTGACAAAGCGGGGCGAGCTGGACGGCAACGACGCGCTGGTGAAGTTCGCCAAAACGCTGGAAGCCGCCTGCCTGGACACGCTGGCCAGCGGCGTGATGACCAGGGATCTGTGCGGCCTGGCTGAGGGCGTGGAGACAAAGCCCGTGGACAGCCTGGAATTCATCCGCGCCATCCGCGCCAATCTGGAAGCCAAGCTGGCCTGAGCGCGGCCCGAAAAACGTGAGGTGATGCCCGTGAACATTGGTGAAGCGGTGAGAGAACGCATTCTGGAATTGTGCCGGGAGCGGGACCTCTCCATCAATAAGCTGTGCAACATGAGCGGCGTGACCCAGTCCACGGTGAACAACATCATCAGCGGCCGCAACCGCAGCGCCACCGTGTCCACCATCCAGAAGCTGTGCGACGGGCTGGGCATCACCATCGAAGAGTTTTTCCATTCCCCGCTGTTCCGGGGTCTGGAACAGGAACTGAAATAAGCAGAAAACCGCCCCCATTGGAAACGGCCAATGAGGGCGGTTTTTTGTATCAAATGCTCTCCTCCAGCCGGGCGAGGGCGGCGGCAAACACCGGGTGGCTCAGCAGGGGGCGGTATTTTTCGTCCTGCCGGATTTCACTCAGCAGCAGGCGGCGCAGCTCCCGGCTGCTGGCTTCGGCGCCTTCCGGATGCTTCGCGGTCACGCCCGGGGCGAAGATGTCCGCCCGGGGGAAGGCGGGCGGGCCGGTGAGCACCTCCACATAGCTTGCAAAGCAGGCGGCGGCTTCGTCCGGCCTTCCTTCCTGCAACCACAGCTCCATGGCAAGGCCTGCGCTCATGTCCGGAAAATCGAAGGCCCGGGCCAGCGCCCCCCAGGCTTCGCACACCGCCCGCCGCCGCTCCGGTTCGGGCAGCAGCTTCGGGTCCATCATGGTGGCCAGCAGGCTCTGGGCCTGACTGATCAGCTTGTACAGCTGCTTCTGGGTGGTCTCCAGTGCTTTGCCGGGCTGGCCGGTTTTCAGGTAATACCGGGCCCATGTGCCGGTGGGGTCGCCCACCCGCTCGGGCAGCTGGCGCAGCAGCGCCGCGCCGGTTTCCACGTCGCCGTCCGTGATTTCCAGCATGGCCAGCCCGATGGTGGCGGTCTGCCAGTAGGCGGCGTTGCCGCTTTCGCGCACCTCCTCCAGCAGCTGGCGCTTGCGGGCCCGCCAGCGGGTGCGGGCTTCCTCGCCCGCCGCGGGGAAGAACATGGCCAGCGCGTCGTAGCTGGCCACCGCGTTGTATTGCAGGGCGGTGCAGCCGGGGTACTGGTGCAGCAGCTCCTCCAGTTGCTGCTCGGCGGCCTGCCAGCCGTCCGGCATTTGATTCATGGCGGCGGTGAGCAGGTCGTTTACCCGCCGCACCACCTCTTCGTCGCTTAAGGTCTCCTCAAATTGCAGCAGCGCGTCCACGCTGGTGCCCAGCGCCCGGGCCAGCGGGCAGAGCAGGGTGATGTCCGGGTAGGAGGTGTCGGTCTCCCACTTGCTCACCGCCGGGGCGCTCACCCCCAGCCGGGCCGCCAGCTGCTCCTGGGTCAGGCCCTTTTCCTTGCGGCGGGCCGCAATGGCCGCGCCGATCTTCATCCGGTTCAGTTCCATGGTGTGCTCCTTGTTCGGGTCAAATGTGGATGTGCGCCGCGCTTCTTCCTGCCTTTATTGTAGACCATCCCGCCCGCCGCCACAAGCGACGGGTCGTTACGCGCCGGGCAGGTTTTTGTAACCGGCGGTTACAAAAAAGCCCCGGCGGCCGAGGGCTTCGGCTGCCGGGGCAAAGGAAAAAACGAAAAAGGGGCTCAGCGTTCGGGGCGCAGCATCCGGCGCAGCGCCAGCAGCGCGGCGAACAGCACCGCCGCCACCGGCCAGATGATCCAGGTGCGGGCCCAGTGGCCGGTGTAAAAGCTGGAGCCCAGATAAATGGCGGTGATCAGGCACCAGTAGAAGCCGGTGAAGGGGTCGTTGCGCCGGTTTTCCGCCTTGTGCTCCCGGGTGTAGTCGCCCTCCTCCAGCAGCTTTTCGTAGCTCTCCCAGGGGCAGGCCACCCGGACGATGATATACACGCCCACCGCGATGAGGGCCAGCAGCAGGCAGACCGCGAACACGCAGGACAGCTCGGCTTCCAGCGCCATGCAGAAAAACAGGGGCACCACGCTCAGGATGCACAGCACGATGCCCACCACCAGACCCTTGTGGTAGATGGGGGCAAAGGCCTCCCGTTTGGTTTCCACAATGCCCGCCACCCCGTATTCCGGGGCGATGGGCTCCTTTTCCAGAAATTCATACCGCTCCAGCTTTATGCCGCTGGGCAGCAGAATGGCCACCCCCGCCGCCACGATCACGAACAAAAGCAACAGGCCGACGGCGGCGGCCACGTCCTCGCTGAGGGCGATACGGCCGTATTCCGCCATGCCGGTGATGGCGATCAGCGGCACCGGCGACAGGATGAACAGCGCCACCGCCAGCGCGATGAATTTGTGGCAGCGCTCGCTCAGCTCCAGATAGAAGTTGGCCTCCTCCAGCGAGATGGGCCGGGGCGCGGGGCCTTCCTCCGGCAGCAGGGGGGCGGCGCAGCCCTCCTCTTCGGCGGCGTTGTCCTTCAGCAGGTAATCGGTGCTCACCCCGAACAGCTCGCTCATTTTTAAAATCTTGTCCAGATCCGGCATGGACGCCATGGATTCCCACTTGGACACCGACTGCCGGGACACCCCCAGCCGCGCCGCCAGCTCCTCCTGCGACCAGCCCTGCGCCTTGCGCAGCTTCATGATTTTTTCTGCTAAGATCATATTCCCAACTCCTTCTTTGCGGGTTCTGTTTTGCTGTTCTCATTGTAGCAGAAGTGCCGGTTACCCGCCACCCAGCCCGCTGGGCAATTTGTCAACCGGCGGTTGCGGATGGGCAAAACCGATGTGCACCGCCTGTTTTCGGGCAGAAAAAGGCCGCCCGGCCCCGCTGCACAAAGGCAGGGGCCGGTTTTGGGGCTTATTCCGTGGGCAGGGCTTCCAGCTCCCGCCGGATCAGCTCGTTGGCAAGGGTGAAGGCCTCGATGCGCCTTCTTGCCAGCGTCAGCTGGGATTTGTACCGCGCCGGGTTTCCCTTTTCCTCAAGGGTTTTCACGGTCTGGCGCAGCTTGTGCAGGGTGGAGTCGATCTGGCGCTTTGCCTCGGCCAGCTCTTCGCGGGTGTAGTCCATGGGGTGTCCTTTCTTTTTGGGGGATGGGGGTCACATCTGGCCCTTCCAGACCCGGGCCAGAATGTCCTTCAAGACCAGAAGTGCGTCGGTGGTGTTGTAGCCGTATTCCACCTGCAGCTGGGTGAGCATCTCCCGCAGCTGGGGGGCGTAGTCGTCGATGCGCACCGTTTTGTGGTAGGTGGCCAGCACCGGGTACTTTTTGCTCCACACCCTGTTCCAGTCGATCTTCGCCTGGGCTTCCTCGCTCACGCTGTCGATCATCTCCCGGGCCTGCTGTTCGTCGAAATCGTACTCCACCAGCTCGTCCAGCGTGATGTGGTACAAAACGGCCAGCCGTTTCGACTGGCGGATGTCCGGCAAGGTTTCTCCGGTATCACATAGTTAAAGATATTGGTGTCATTCAATCAATTTTGCCGATAAAGCGGTAGAAGATTTCTACCTCCTGTTCCCGGCTTCCGTCCTCACTTTTGACCGCTTCATGGATAAGGATTTTTTCAATCAGCGTATTCAGAAGTTCAGCCGTCAATTCTGTGGGATTGACATACTGTTTCATCAGACCTATCCACTTTTCAGCGTCAACCGCTGTCTGGGCGGCGGCCTCCATCGCTTCGTGAAGCCGTTCAATTTTTGCGTCCAATTCTCGCTGTTCGCCCTGATACTTTTCGGACAGCATATTGAAATTGTATTCTGTAATGCGTCCGGCAGACCAGTCCTCATACATTTTTGCAAACAGGGTGTCTACTTCTGCTTTGCGTTTTTCCGCCTTTTTCAGTTCGGCTGTCTGCCGCTTCCTTGCAGTATTGCGTTCCTTGTCGCTGGCGTTAAGTAGCCGTTTCAGAAGTTTGTCCCCGTCCTGCTGTGCCAGCACAGACCAGTATTGCAGACGGGAAAGGACATAGGCGTAAAGCACATCATAACGGATATAGTGCATGGAACACTGGTGCAATCCTTGCCCGTACTTGCTACAATGGTAGTGGGCATAGGGATTTTTGTTCTGGCTGTTCATACCATAGGCCAGCGACCAGCCGCAGTCCGCACATTTTACCAGCCCGGAAAATATCTGTGTTGTGCCGTTCTTCTGCCGTCTGCGCCTGTTGCAAATCTGCTCCTGTACTTGCCGGAACACATCTTCGGAAATAATCGCTTCGTGGGTGTTCTCCACACGATACCATTCCTCTTTTGGCTTGCGTACTTTCTTCTGTTTTTGAATGAAATGTTGGTCTGCTTATTGTGGACGCTGTGTCCGATATAGGTTTCCTCTTTCAGAATACTTTTCACCTGCGCTATCGTCCACGCATAGGCTTTTTCCTCCGGCGCTCCGGCATAGATATTTGCGAAAGTGCCGTATCTCTGGAAATTCAGCCAGCCGGGAGTAGGTACTTTTTCTTCGACCAAAATCCGTGTAATGCTGGCGGCTCCCCGGCCATGAACGGCAAGGTCAAAAATCTTTTCGATAATCCACCTTGTTTCCGGGTCAATCAGAAGATGGCCTTTCTTATCTGGGTCTTTGACATAGCCAAGCGGAGCATAGGCTCCATAGTGTGCGCCATTTGCGAACCGTGTCCGCATGGCCGCCTTTACCTTTTTGCTGGTCTGGCGGGCGTGCATTTCATTCAGAATGTTGAGGAATGGGGCAAGCTCATTCTCTCCGTTGATGGTGTCCACATTGTCATTGACAGCGATATAGCGGACGCCTTTGCTGGGAAAGTAGATTTCCGTGTACTGGCCGGTCAGAATGTAGTTTCTGCCTAAGCGGGATAAATCCTTCGTAACAACGCAGTTGATTTTCCCGTCCTCAATGTCATCAATCATTCTCTGAAAATCCGGCCTGTCAAAGTTCGTTCCAGACCATCCATCGTCGATATATTCATCTATGACATTCAGGCCATGCTCGGCGGCATATTGCCGGAGCATCATGCGTTGTGTCTGAATACTCCCGCTTTCTCCTTGCAGTTCATCGTCCCGGCTCAATCTCATATAAAGCGCCGTGTTGTAAATCGTAGTATTGTAAGGTTGTTTCACCGTAAAAAATCCTCCTTCTAAAGAAACAACCCACGCTTACAATACTTTTGCTCTATGGCAATTATATCATAAGCGTGGGCGTGTTATCAATGATGGGCTATCAGGTTGAAGCGGCTTTTTCTGCGGTATGCCGCACCACATCTACAATCAGATCACCGAGGGGCTTCCCGCCTGCGGCGAAGTGTTCGGAGATTTTTATACGGTTGTTCCCACATACAAAATACTGCGTGCCGTTCTCTGCTTGTATGACCTGCCCTGTTCGGGGTGTAAAAATATCGCTTTCACTTTTTGCCATCCAGTGTCCTCCATATTCAGTTTTCAAGGTACAATGCCGCACAGAGGCGGCGAAAATTTCTGCTTATATCTATCACCTTTCCTTTACCGTGTGCCGCTGCTGACGTTTCAGTTCCGCCAGTATATCCGGCGGGATACGGTCAACCAGCCGCTGTAAATTGTCCAGTTCGCTTTTCAGCTTTGCCCGTTCCATCGTATCTTTCATCTTTCCTTTTTCGCTGGCCTTTGCCCTTGCTTCCAACTTCTCATTCTCCGCCAGCAGGTCATTGATTGTGACCTTGTACTTTTTCAACTGCCCGGAGAAATTCTCCATCTGCGGGAACCACTTTTTCAGCATGGAGAGGGCTTCCTCTTTTTTCTTTCCGGCGTTCAGCGGGTTAATGCCGTCCAGTGTGGCTTCAATGGCTCTTGCCTGCCGGGAGAGGGAAACCGCCTGTTTGAAAAGCCGGGTGGGGATATGCTTCCGGCCTGTCCTGCTGGCGCTCTCCCCACGCTCCAAGTCAGGATATTTCTCCACCATATAGGCGTGAAAATCGTCCTGCCACTTCGTCAGGTTTGCCCGGTTGCCGATAATCTCCTTTGCACACAGGCGGTTGTCCTTTGTCAGCGGAACAAAGGTCAAATGCAGGTGGGGCGTTTTCTCGTCCATGTGTACCACCGCCGACACGATATTTTCCCGTCCTACCCGGCCAATGAGGAAGTCCGCCGCCCTCTGGAAAAACGCCTGTATCTCCTTTGGGGATTTCCCCTTGAAAAACTCCGGGCTGGCAGTTACCAGCGTATCGACAAACCGTGTGCTGTCCTTGCGGGTTCGGCACCCGGCCTGTTCAATGCGGTTTTGAATGAAATGATAGTACCTGCCCTCTGGCTTGACGATATGAAAGTTGTACTTGCTCCGGCTTGTGTCAATGTCGGGGTTGCTGGCGTATTGTTCTTTCTGTCTTTCGTGATGGGCTTCCAGCGGCCTTGCCGGGTTGCCCTTGTGCTTCTCAAACCGCAAAATTGCGTGTTGTGCCATTCTGCTCCTTTCCCCATTCCTTTCCTATCCGGGGTTTTCCACAGGGAAAATCCCGCAGAAATTAGCTCGGATAGGATTGGAATGGATAGAATATAAATAAATCTTTTTAATCTTTGTATTTCTATATACCGTCCGGTTTTCGTACTTCCGGGGAGTGATTTCCTCACTTCATAAGTACGGTTTTCAGCCCTCCGGCGTACCAGAACCGGATTTCTTGAAGTCGGTGTTTGGAACCGCTTCATAGGATTTTGGGAAAATGCGGTTGGGTTTTCCACAGCCCTGCTTCTGGATCTCCACCAGCCCGGCGTATTGCAGTTCCCGCAGGGTGTTTACCGCTTTCTGCCGCCCACAGTGGAGCAGGTCAACCACCTCGCAGATGGGATAGTACAGATAAATCCGTCCGCAATCATCCGCCCACCCATTCTTGCGGGATAACTCTGTCCGGCGCAGGATAAAGGCGTACAGAACCTTTGCCTCGTTGGACAAGGGCTTGAATGTGGGGGCTTCAAAGAGGAAATTCGGGAGCCGGGTGAAGCTGAACGCCTTTTCCGGCTGATGGATATAGATGGTATTTGTCATAGTGCGTTTTGTGGACGGTTAGAAGCCCGTTTTCCGGGGCGGGCGATACTTTATACCACCAGCCCCGGTTTGGGGCTTGCGAAGCCTGATAAATCAAGGCTTTTTTCGCTCCTAACTGTCCACAGCAGACCTCCTTTTCCGTTCACTTTCTGTTTTCTGCCGCCTGTGAACTCTGGCGGCACAGCCGGGGCAGTATTTTGCCCGGTTGGATTTGGGGACGAACACACCGCCGCAGACCTCACAGCGTTTCAAGTCCTTATCCCGGAAAATCTCCGCTTCCAGCGTCCCGTCCAGCGGCAAGACCGCCCAGCGGAACCACTTACAGCAGACCGAGAAAGAAATCGTCTGCGGACAGGTGCAGGTGTCCCCATCGTCAAGGACAATGCAGTTGCCGTCCTCACAGCAACAGCACTCCCGGCGTATCAGGCTGGCCGCCTGTTTTCTCTGCGCCGGGGTCATGCGGTAAAGGGAACCGTCCGGCCTGCGTTCCAGCGGCGGCAAGTCTTTATAGGGGTTATCTCTCATGCGTTCCCTCCATTTTTTGCTTTTGCCGTTCTCCCCGAAAAGGCTTCCTGCCCCATTCCTGCGGCGTGTTCCGGCGTTGGCACGCTCCCCATAACTTCGGGACAACTTGTCCCGAAGTGACCTCTGGACAAAGTGTCCAGAAGTCCGGCTCCTTGCGGTGCTTCCCCAGCCGGGGTATTCCTTTTCGGACGGTCATTCTGTTTTCAAGGTGCTGTCCATCGATGAACTACCCTAAGTCTACACCTAAATGACCGCCCGTCCCGTATATCCGAAAGGTAGGAAATCGGCTTAAAAAACAGGCTATTTCCACGCTCTCGGAATTGTGATAAAATGAAAAAAACGAAAGTAAATGGCGAGGCGAATTGTCATGAAAAGGGTTAGCATACAAATGGTTGATAACACTGTTTCATCGGAATGGTGGAAAACAATTATCCACCATTTTCTTAGGGTGGGGGATAACTTTGAGTTGCGATGTTGGGAGGAAGAAACTCAAGAAATTTTGCAGGCAGAACGATACGGTGTAGCAACAACGGAGGGTCATGAAGTATCCATAAAAGGCGTTATTGTAGATGAGCTATTATTAGAATTGATGGAAGAAACTCCAACAGACAAAGAAATCTACAATAAAATGACAAAGTATTTTACTATCAATGTAAAGAATGAACTATGCAATATTTGCAGTGAGCACTACGGAACAGAAATGTATATCGTAATATATTCTGATGTGGATGTATTGTTTTTTGAACAGGTGATGAAACAATACTCTGATGACTGTTTCAGTATCGGAGAATGGTAATAAGAAAACGCAGACTTATTTTTTGTCGGGCAGAAAAGGAGGGAGAGCATGGAACTATCCATACCAGAACGCTTAAAAGACCTGCGTGTAGAGCGTGGCTTGACGCTGGAACAGCTTGCGGAGCAGACACACCTATCCAAATCTGCTTTAGGCAGCTATGAGGGTGATAATTTTAAGGACATCAGCCACTATGCCCTTATTCAGTTGGCAAAGTTTTATGAAGTGTCCGTTGATTATCTACTGTGCCGTTCTGAAACAAAAATCACCCAAACGCCGATCTTGCAGACCTGCGTTTGAGTGATGATATGATTGAACGATTGAAAAGCGGGCTGGTGGACAACTCCCTGTTATGCGAACTGGCAGCGCACCCGGATTTTCCACGGTTCATGGCTGACCTTGAAATCTATGTGAACGGTATAGCAGGAAAGCAGGTGCAGGGGGCAAACGCTATTGTGGACGCTGTGAGCGCAAAGGATTATGAAACAGCACAATCCCGGCTTGACCGACCCGCAGTTACGGCAGCTTATCGCGCCCATATTGACGACGACAGCTTTTGCCGCTATGTAATCAAGCAGGATATAAACAAGATAAGCCCTTGACCTGCGGAAGCCCACAAGGACGATTTTTTCAGCGTCCCAG
>ENA-OQIJ01000044-OQIJ01000044.1-human-gut-metagenome-genome-assembly--contig:-NODE-44-length-46183-cov-8.371179_pt1 | contig 46183 bp, 44 predicted proteins | sample MGYA00242582_ERZ504747 | MGnify/ENA primary metagenome ERZ504747 (study PRJEB26092, sample SAMD00036435) | human gut metagenome | host: Homo sapiens | study: EMG produced TPA metagenomics assembly of...
ATTACCCCGGCGTGCTGGATTTGTATGTGGCGGCGGACAACTGCACCGACGACACCGCCCGCCTTGCCCGAAAGGGCGGAGCCACCGTGTTCGAGCGGCACGACCTTGTTCATGTGGGCAAGGGATACGCGCTGAATTTTCTGTTGCACCGGATCTGGGCTGAGGGCAAACACTACGATGGCTATCTGCTTTTTGACGCGGACAATCTGGCCCGGCCGGATTTTGTGCGCCGGCTGGACGGGGTGTTCAGCCCGGAATGCCCGGTGGTGGCGGGCTACCGGAATACCAAGAATTACCGGGGCTGGGTGGCCGCCGGGCAGGGGCTGTGCTTCATCCGGGAGGTGCGCTTTCTCAACTGCCCCCGCACTCTGCTGGGCTTCAGCGGCAACGTGACCGGCACCGGCTTTCTGGTGAGCGAGGAAATTCTGCGCACCGCGGGCGGCTGGCCCTGGCACTGCCTGTGTGAGGATCTGGAATTTTCCACCGTGCAGATGATCGCCGGGCGGCGCATCGCCTACTGCCCCCAGGCGGAATATTTCGACGAGCAGCCCGCCACCCTTTCCCAGAGCGTGCGCCAGCGGCTGCGCTGGTGCAAGGGCTTCTTGCAGGTGATGGCCAGCCGGGGCGCAGGGCTGGGCCGGGCGGCGCTGCGGGGCAGCTGGTCCTGCGCGGATCTGCTGATCAGCCGTATCGCGCCGGTGCTGTTCAACCTGCTGGCGCTGGGCTTTGCCGCCGTGGGCGTGGCGCTGGCCGGCGGGCCGGTGCTGATGCTGGCCGCGCTGGGCCGGATTCTTGCCTGCGGCTACCTTTCCATGCTGGTGATGGCGGCGCTGACCACCTGCACCGAGTGGAAGCGGATTCAGGCCCCCGCGGTGTGGAAGCTGGCGGGCATCTTCACCTTCCCGCTGTACATGGCCACCTATCTGCCCATTGCGCTGGTGGCCTGCGTGCGCAGGGTGGAGTGGACCCCGGTGGCCCACACCCGCGCCGTGAGCCTGAACCAGCTGGACGCGGGCTGAGCCTGCCCAATCAGAAAAGCCCCGCCCTGTTTTTCAACAGGACGGGGCTTTGTTTGTGGAAAAATCAGCGGTGCAGCCGCTCGTGCAGGGTTTCCTTCAGCTCGGCCAGCAGCTCGCTGTGGCGCAGATCCTTCATGGCGGGGAAGGCCTTCATCAGACGGGCCGCGCCGAACAGCCGGGTGTCCAGAATGCGGGCCTGCAAAAAGTACCGCCGGACCTCCAGCTCGGCCAGCTTCTGGGGCAGGGCCTGCCGGCTCTCCTCCAGCCGTTCGTCCGCCGCAAGGGCCGCGTCGCCCAGATTGCGGCTGATGGTGTCGCTGCCCTTGCGCAGGGCGGCCACCACCTTTTCCAGCTCGCCCAGATCCCGCTCCAGACCAATCAGGGTGCGCAGGGTCACCGCCACGTCGGCCACAAAGACCGCCATCCACAGCACCAGCAGCGCCAGGCCCACCGGCCGGGGCATCCATTCCACAAAGTGGTTCACCGGCGGATGCAGCACCTTCACCGCAAACATGCCCACAAGGCCCCAGGCCAGGCTGAATTTCAGGCAGATGTAACCGCCCAGATTGAATTTCTGTTTGGAATAATCCCACCATGTGGTGTGAAACAGCGTTTTCAGCGCCCAGCCGGTGACCAGCTCCAGCGCGCTGGTCAGCAGGGCGCTGCCCACAAACAGTGCCAGCGGCCGATCTGCCAGCGGCTCCAGCGCCATGAGCACGATCACCATGCCGAAGCCGTAGATGGGGCAGACCGGCCCGTTCAGAAAGCCCCGGTTCACCCATTTGCCGGTGCGCAGGGTGCAGAACACCACCTCAAGGCACCAGCCCAAAAAGGCGTAGATCAGAAAGTACCACAAAATCGCGTACAGGGAATGTTCCATTCAGATACCACCTCTCGTAAAACAGCGCCAAGGGGATGCGTTTGGTTTTATGGAATTCTATGGCGTTGTTTTAACATTATAGCATCCCGTTGCCCCTGCGTGATATAATCAGAACAGAAAAATGAAAAATTTACAAAAAAGGGGGCTTTGCCGGGTGGAACGCTGGATCTTTCACTGTGACTGCAACAGCTTTTATGCCAGTGTGGAGCTGCTGCGCCACCCGGAGCTTCGGGATCAGTGCGTGGCCGTCTGCGGCGACCCGGAGGGCCGCCACGGCATTGTGCTGGCCAAAAACGAGCCCGCCAAGCGCATGGGCGTGAAAACCGCCGAGGTGATCTGGCAGGCAAAGCGCAAATGCCCGGATCTTGTTCTGCTGCCGCCCCACCGGGAATATTACCGAAAGTACTCGAAAATCATCAATGAAATATACCGTAAGTATACCGACCGGGTGGAGCCCTTCGGCATCGACGAAAGCTGGCTGGACGTGACCGGCACATGGCAGCTGTTTGCCGAAAGCCCGGCGGCGCTGGCGGACAGGCTGCGGGCCGAGGTGAAGGCGGCCACCGGGCTGACCATCTCGGTGGGGGTGAGCTTCAACAAGGTGTTCGCCAAACTGGGCAGCGACTACAAAAAGCCGGACGCCACCACCCTCATTACCCGGGAAAACTTCCACCAGATCGTCTGGCCGCTGCCAGCGGGGGATCTTTTGTATGTGGGCGCTTCGGCCCAGAAGCGGCTGGCCGGCATGGGCATTTCCACCATTGGCGAGCTGGCGGCGGCCCGGCCCGAGGCGCTGGCCGAGGCCCTGGGCAAGCTGGGGCTGGAGCTGAGCCGCTACGCCCGGGGGGAGGACGAAGCCCCGGTGCGCCGCTGGGGCGAAAAGGAGCCCATCAAGAGCGTGGGCAACGGCACCACCTTCCGGCGCAACATCAGGGGCCCGGCGGAGATCCGCTCGGCGCTGAACGTGCTGGCGGACGAGGTGGCCGGCCGGCTGCGGCGGCACGGGGTGTGGGCCGGGGCGGTGCAGGTGACCATCCGGGATCCGGATTTAAAGACCATCACCCGGCAGAAGCAGCTGCCCATGAGCACCCATCTGGCCCGGGATCTGGCCAACGCCTGCTGGGAGCTGATGGAGAAAAACTGGGACATGGCCCGCCCGGTGCGGATGCTCACCGTGACCGCGCTGGCCATCACCGAGGAGCCCTTTGCGGTGCAGCAGAGCCTGTTTGACGATGCGCCCAAGGCAGACCCCCGGCGGGAAAAGCTGGAGCAGAGCCTGGACGCCATCCGCAAAAAATACGGCCGGGGAGCCATCGGCGCGGGGAGCATCCTGCACAACGACATGGGCCTGGGCGAGCTGGCCATCCGCCCGCAGAGCGAAGGGGACGGGGAGGAAGAGGAGTTCGACGAAAAGGTGAAGGGCCCGCTGTGAGCGGACGGAAAACAGGGCGGAGTGCCCGACGACAACGGGGAGGAACGTATGATCGAAGCGGTTTTGTTTGATATGGATGGCCTGATGTTCGACACCGAGCGGATGTATCAGAAGGCATGGCTGCAGGCCGGCCGGCAGATGGGGGCGCCCATGGAGCCGGAGATCGTGGACCGGCTGCGGGGCCGCAACCGGGAGGGCTGCGCCCGGGTGTGCCGGGAAGCGTTCGGTGAGGATTTTGATTTCGACGCCATGCGCACCGCCTGCCGGGCGCTCATGGCCCGGTGGATCGAAGAGGACGGTCTGCCGGTGAAGCCGGGGCTGTATGAGCTGCTGGCCGAGCTGGAGCGGAGGGGCATCCCGGCGGTGCTGGCCACCAGCACCACAAGGGACAGCGCCTGGGGCCATTTGCAGCGGGCGAAAGTGGACCGGTATTTTCTGGGCGCGGTCTGCGGCGATGAGGTGAGCCATTCCAAGCCCCACCCGGAGGTGTTTTTGAAGGCGGCGGCGCTGGCGGGCAAGGACCCGGCCCGCTGCCTGGTTCTGGAGGACAGCCCCGCCGGGGTGCGGGCAGGCGCGGCGGCAGGCTGCTTCACGGTGATGGTGCCGGATCTGACCGCCCCGGATGAGGAGCTGAAAAAGCTGGCGGATGAGATCCTGCCCGGCCTGAGGGATGTGATTCCCCTTCTGGACCGGGATTGATCCAATATACAATACAAAAAGGAGAGAATGAATATGATTAAACATATCGTATTATGGGAGCTGGAGGACAAGACCCAGGCGGATGCCAATGCGGCCAAAATGAAGGAGCGGCTGGAGGCGCTGGTGGGCCAGACCCCCGGCCTGCTCAGCGCCCATGTGAGCCGGAGCTTTGCCGGTTACGACGTGGCCCTGATTGCCGAGCTGGAAAGCCGCGAGGCGCTGGAGGCCTACCAGAACTTCCCGCCCCATGTGGAAATCAAAAAATGGGTGGGCAGCATTGCGAAAAACCGCACCTTCTGTGACTTCGAGTGCTGAGCTGCACAAGCAAAAGCCCCCATTCCCGGCCGGGAATGGGGGCTTTTATGTTTTGAACGGGGGAGAAGCTTACTGAATGCCCTGCGCGGCGCGGATGGCGGCGCTTTCCTCCTTGTCCCGCTGGTTGCGGGCGGCCACCGCGGCGGCCAGCTCGTCCGCGGTCATGGGCTTTTTCACCGCGATCAGCGCCTTGGTGGGAATGCCCTGCTCGGTGAACATGGCCTCGTGCTCGGTGCGGATGTTCCAGTCCGGCTCGTCGGCGTGCAGGTCAAAGGTTTTCCACACGATCTCGTAGCCTGCCTCCGGGAAGTAGGCAAGGCTGTCGCGGAAGAGATCGTCGTCGTCGGTCTTGAAGTAAATTTCTCCGTTTTCCGCCAGAATGGTGCGGTAGAGGGCCAGCTGGCGGGTGTGGGTGAGCCGGTGCTTTTTGTGGGCCAGCTTTTTGTTCCAGGGGTTGCAGAAGTTGATGTAGATGCGCTGCACCGTGTCCCGCTCGTCGAAGGCGTTCAGGATGCGCTCGATGTCCAGGCTCATGATCATCACGTTGTCCGGCGTCATGCCCTTTTCCGCATAGATGCGCTCGATGTTCCGCTTGGCCAGAATCAGCACCTTGTCGGTGATGTCGATGCCCAGATAGTTGATGTCCGGGTGGGCGCTGGCCAGCCGGGCCAGAAAGCCGCCCTTGCCGCAGCCCAGCTCCAGATGCACCGGCTGCTGGGGCCGGGCGAACACGCTGTGCCAGCGGCCCTTGTTTTCCAGCGGGGCGTGGGCATGGTAGTCGCAGGCCAGCAGCTCCGGCCGGGCGTAGGGTTTGAATCGCATTCTCATGGTGTATGGTTCTCCTTCACAAGTGTTTGTCTGAAAAGAAATGAAAAGGGCGGTTACGCCTGTAGGGCATCCCGCAAAAAGGCCTGCACCTCTTCGAATTCGCCGGTCAGGCTGCCCTGCACAAAGCCGGGCTTGCCGCCGCCCCGGCCGGAAAAGACCTGGTTCAGCTGCTTGCACAGCCCCCGCAGATCCGCCCTCGGCCCGGTGCAGGCCAGCGCGTAGGCAAGGGTACCGGTTTCGGTGGGGCTGAAGGCGGCGCAAAGGCCGTCGGTGCGCTCGCTCAGCGCCGCGCAGAGCCGCCGCAGCCCGTCCGGGCCGAGATTTGGCCGCAGCAGAATGGCGGCTTCGCCGGGCAGCACACTCTCGGCCAGCGCGGCGAACAGCTCGTTCTCCGCCTGCACTGCCCGGTAGCGGGCGGCTTCCAGCTCAACGCTCTGGTGCTGCACCGCCCGGGCCAGCTGACCCGGCTTTGCGGAAAGGGTGGCCCGGATGGCCGCGGCCTCCGCCCGCTGGGCCTCAAAGTACCACAGCGCCCGCACGCCGCACACCACAAACAGCCGCACGCCGCCTTTGTAGTTCTGCCAGTCGATGATCTTGATCATGCCCACCTGACCGGTGCGCTCCACATGGGTGCCGCAGCAGGCGCAGCAGTCCGCCCCCGGCACCGTGACGATGCGCACCGGGCCCTCCAACTCCTTTTTGCTCCGGTAGGTAAGGCTTGCCAGCTCTTCTTTCGTGTGCCACACCGCCTGCACCGGCACGTCCTGCCAGATCACCCGGTTGGCCCGGGCCTCGGCTTCGGCCAGCTCTTCGTCGGAAATGGGAACGCTGGTGTCCATGGTCAGGAATTCCTGCCCGATGTGAAAGCCCACGTTCTCCGCGCCGAACATGGCGTGCAGCATGCCGGAAAGAATGTGCTCGCCGGTGTGCTGCTGGCTCATCTCCAGCCGCCGGGCAAGATCCACGCGGCCGGTTACGGTTTCGCCCACCGCCAGCGGGGCGGAAAGGCTGTGCATCACTTCGCCGCCCTTTTCGTGCACGTCCAGCACGCGGGCCCCGCCAAGGGTGCCCCGGTCGGCGGGCTGGCCGCCCCCCTCCGGGTAAAAGGCAGTGCGGTCCAGCGTAACGGCCCAGGTTTCGCCCGCCGCTTCGCAGGAAAGCACCCGGGCGGTGAACTCGCCCACCGGGGGCTGGGTATAATAAAGCGCTTCGGTCTGCATCGCAAAAACTCCTTTGCTGCGGGCCTGCGTGCCGCCAAGGAAGCGCAAAGCCCGCTGAGTGCATCTATTATAGCACAAAAGAGCCATACTTTGCGCGTGCCAATGCCATTTTGCCGCGGTTTATGATATAATAGGGGAAATTCAAGAATCAGGCCCCGGCAAAAGGAAGGCGCAGCGCCAGCGTGCGCGCCGCAAGGGGGAAGACCCGGGGTCACACAGCGAAAAAGGAGCGGTTGTTATGCGGGAATGCGGCGTTTTGATGCCTGTGTCCAGCCTGCCGGGGCCTTACGGCATCGGCAGCTTCGGCAAGCAGGCCTATGCCTTTGTGGACTTTCTGGCCGGGGCGGGCCAGCAGATCTGGCAGATTTTGCCCCTTTCGCCCACTGGCTATGGCGACAGCCCCTATCAGAGCTGCTCGGCCTTTGCCATCAACCCCTATTTCATCGACCTGGACACCCTGCGGGACGAGGGCCTGCTGGAAGAGGAGGAGTACGGCACCATCGACTGGGGCGAAGAGCCGAACGCGGTGGATTACGGCGCGCTGTATACCGGGCGCTTTTCGGTGCTGCGGCTGGCCTATAACCGGTTCAAGGCCTGGCTGCCGGACGACTACTACACCTTCTGCTTCTGGAACGAGGACTGGCTGGAGGACTACGCCCTCTACATGACCGCCAAGGGCCTGAACAAGATGAAGGCTTACCCGGAATGGCCCGCGCCGCTGCGCACCCGGCAGCCCCGGGCGCTGGAGCAGCTGCGCGAAGAAAATGCCGACGAGCTGGGCTTCTGGCGCTTTTTGCAGTATCAGGGCTACCGGCAGTGGATGGCCCTGAAGGCCTACGCCAACGGCAAGGGCGTGCAGATTCTGGGCGACATTCCCATCTATGTGGCGGCGGACTCCGCCGACGCCTGGGCCGGCGGCAAGCTGTTCCAGGTGGACGGGGAGGGCAGGCTCACCCGGGTGGCGGGCTGCCCGCCGGACTACTTCTCCGAGGACGGCCAGCTCTGGGGCAACCCGCTGTACGACTGGGCCCAGCACAAGGCCAGCGGCTACGCCTGGTGGATTCGCCGGGTGGAGCACGCGCTCACCATGTACGACCGGCTGCGGATTGACCACTTCCGCGCCTTCGATACCTATTATGCCATTCCCGCCGGGCGCACCAACGCCCGGGTGGGCGACTGGGAATACGGCCCCGGCATGGACCTGTTCCGCACGCTGGAGGAAAAGCTGGGCAAGCTGCCCATCGTGGCTGAGGATCTGGGCGATCTGTTCGACAGCGTGCGGGTGCTGCTGAAGGAAAGCGGCTACCCGGGCATGAAGGTGATGCAGTTCGCCTTCGGCAGCACGGCGGAAAACGAATACCTGCCCCATAACCATATTCCCAACTGTGTGGTTTACCCCGGCACCCACGACAACACCACCCTGCGGGACTGGCTGAAAAACGGCGACCCGAAGGAGCTGGCCCGGGCCAAGAACTATCTGGGCCTGAACGCCATGGAGGGCTCGGTGCGGGGCTTCTTGCGGGGCGTTTTGTCCAGCTGCGCCAATCTGGCGGTGATCCCCATGGCCGACTGGCTGGAGCTGGGGGCTGAGGGCCGTATCAACACCCCTGGCACCGGCATGGGCAACTGGGTCTGGCGGGCCAGGGAGGGCTCCTTCACGCCGGAGCTGGCCCAGCGCATCCGGCGCACCTGCGCCCGCTATGGCCGCTGTGCACCGCTGCCCGAACCGCTGGAAAAACGGCCGGCTGCCCCGGTGATAAAGACCGGGAAAAAGGCAGGGGAAAAGGCGGCGGAGGCCGCGGGGCGGACGCCTGCCGCAGAATAAACAGCACCCCCTTTGGGAATACTGGCTGTTGCCGGAGCGATTGTGCTCCGTCAGTCAGTTTCCAAAGGGGGCTTTTTGTATGAGTGAACGCAGAAACGACCAGAACCACGGCGACAACGACAACCAGGCCGTGCTCAACGAGATTGTGCGCAACACCGAGATGGGCAAAAACAGTCTGGATCAGCTGATCGACGTGACCGACGATCGGCAGCTGAAGGCCAGCCTGCTGGCCCAGCAGAAGGAGTACCGGCGCATCAACCAGCAGGCCCACGCGGCCATGGCGGCCTGCGGGGCCCAGAGTCAGGGCCAGAGCACCGCGGCAAAGCTGATGGCAAAAATGGGCATCTGGACCGAGACCCTCACCGACCGCTCCACCCGCAATCTGGCGGACATGGTCATTCAGGGGGCCAATCAGGGCGTGATGGACTGTGAGAAGGCCCGCAGAGACCACCCCGCCGCCAGCACCGGCGCGCTGGGGCTGCTGAACGAACTGCAGCAGTTCGAGGAGCGCACCGCCCGCCAGATGCGGGAGTATCTGTGAGAAAAAAGGCCGAAAAAACGAAAGCAGGCGGCGGTCCGTCAACCGGGCCGCCGTCTGCTTTTTTATGAGAATGTGCATGCTGCGCCCGCGCCCCGCGGGCAGGAAGAAAGCGTTACAATGCGTCCAGAACCACGTCCAGCAGATGGGCCGGGTCCAGCTGGCCTTCGGTGCAGCGGTCCGCAAGATTCGCTGCGAAGGCAGGGTCGGTGGATACGTCCGAAACAAAGGCCAGCTGACGGCCATCGGGCAGAGCCACCGCCTCGATGCCGTAGCTCACATAGCGGCCCAGCTCAGGCGTTTCAAGCGCCTGTTTTACAATCTGATACCGGATCAAGCACAACGACCCCCTCTGCGGCGATCGGTGTGCGGCGGGAAGCCCGCCAACTTGCCATACATCCTTTCATTGAATAAATTCCCCCTTTTCATGCAGCATAACGCAGCAGGGGGCAAATGTCGACGAACTGTTTGTTCGGGTTTTGGGGGTTGCCGTTCCCGGAATATCCATCGATGGGCAAAAGGGGCGAAAATCTGCCTGAAAAAGCGCCCGGCGGGCAGGTTTTCCACGACCGGGCGCTGATTTTGTTGAAAACTTTTCCAAAAAGAAGAACCCGTAAAACCGGATGCCAAAAGGCTTTCCCGGAAGTTCGGAGGAATCCGCCGGAAAAAATTGTGGAAAAAAGGGACGGTGCAGGCGCTGGAGCCTGCCCGTCCCTTTTTGCGGTCTTTTGGAATGCGGCGCGGCCGGAAAATCAGTCCAGACGCTCCAGCATGCGGGCCACGATCTGGGTGGCGGTGGTCACATATTCACTGATGCTGAATTTTTTTACCACCAGAACCTCATGGCCGGCCTCGTCGGCGTTGTCGCTCATGGCGCGCAGCACCACGCAGGGCACGTTGTTCTTCGCGGCGATCTGGGCCACGGCGGCGCCCTCCATCTCCACGCAGTCCGGGTTCACCCTGGCGGCGATGGCGGCCTTGGTGGCGCTGTCGCCCACAAACTGGTCGCCGGTGGCGATCTTGCCGGCGATGGCTTTCACGCCCGTTTCCTCGCAGGCGGCCATGGCGGCCTTCACCATCTCCTCATCGCCGGGGTACTCGGCGGTGAAGGGGGCGGACTGGGCGATCATGTCGTCCTGCGCGTCGTGGTAGACAACGGTTTTGCCCACCACCACGTCGCCAATGCCGATCTTGGACGTCATGTTGCCGGCAATGCCGGAGAAGATGATGCGCTGGGCGCCGAACTTGGTAATCAGCACCTGGGTGGTGGCGGCGGCGTTGGCCTTGCCCATGCCGGCGCAGCACACAACCACCTGCTTATCCCCCAGCATGCCCCGGTGGTACTCCACCCCGGCGTAGGGCTCGATGGTCACCCCGTCCAGCAGAGCGCACAGCTGCTCCACTTCGTCGGGCATGGCGCCCATGATACCAATGATCTCCATTGCGTCCTCCTTTGAATCAAACATTGAACAGGAACTCGATGATGTCGCCGTCCTGCACCACATATTCCTTGCCCTCGGTGTGCTGCAGGCCCTTGGCCTTCACGGTGGCCATGTTGAAATCGCAGGCGGCGAAGTCCTCGTAGTGCACCACGCTGGCGCGGATGAAGCCGCGCTCGAAGTCGGAGTGGATCTTGCCGGCGGCCTGGGGGGCCTTGGTGCCCTTGCGGATGGTCCAGGCGCGGCATTCCTTCTTGCCGTCGGTCAGGTAGGAGATCAGGCCCAGCAGGCTGTAGCTGGCCTTGATCAGGTTGTCAAGGCCGGTGGCCTCGATGCCCATCTCATGCAGGAACTCCTTCTTCTCCTCGGGGGAGTAGTCGGCAATGTCCTCCTCGGTCTTGGCGCAGATGGGAATGCACTCCGCGCCCTCCTCGGCGGCCAGCTTCTTCACGGCCTGATAGTGCACGTTCTCGTCCATGCCCTCCATCAGGTCGTCCTCGCTCATGTTGGCGGCGTAGATCACCGGCTTGTAGGTGAGCAAACCCATCTCCTTCAGCTGCAGCGCCTGGTCCTCATCGTCCAGGTCGAAGTCGAAGCTGCGGGCGTTCTTGCCCTTGCCCAGATGATCGGCCAGCTGCTCCAGCCAGGCGGCGGAGGCGCCGGCCTTCTTGTCGCCGGTCTTGGCGGCCTTGGCAAAGCGGGCGGCCCGGTTGGAGACCACCTCCAGATCGCTCAGGATCAGCTCGGTGTCGATGGTCTCGATGTCGCGCAGGGGATCCACACTGCCGTCCACATGCACGATGTCGGTGCCGCCGAAGCAGCGCACCACATGCACGATGGCGTCACACTCGCGGATGTTGCCCAGGAACTTGTTGCCCAGGCCCTCGCCCTTGGAGGCGCCCTTCACCAGCCCGGCGATGTCCACGAATTCCACGATGGCGGGGGTCTTTTTGTTTGTGTCCCAGATTTCGGCCAGCTTGTCCAGCCGGGCGTCCGGCACGGGCACGATGCCGGTGTTGGGGTCGATGGTGCAGAAGGGGTAGTTGGCCGCGGCGGCGTTCTTGGTGCTGGTGATGGCGTTGAACAGGGTGCTCTTGCCCACGTTGGGCAGGCCCACGATACCTAATTTCATGGCTTGAAACTCCTTAAACATTAAACTTCTGGTGTATGGCAGGCGGCGGCCTTGTTGGGCCGCCGCACGGTTTCGCACCCATCATTATACCCAATCCCGGCGGTTTGCGCAACGGCGTTTTGCCACCTGCCGCCGGGTTTTTGTCTTTTTGAGGGGGGAGCGTTCTTTTTTTGTCCACATTTCTATTGTATAATAAATACAATTACCGGAAACAATTCGGGCGGCGCGGGGGATTTTTTGCGCCGCCCGGTAAATGAAAAAGGAGCGGGAGAATATGCCCAACCAGAAAATTTTGATCGTGGATGATGACCAGAACATCTGCGAGCTGCTGAGACTGTATCTGGCCAAGGAAGGCTACGAGACCCTGATCGCCCACGACGGCGAAAAGGCGCTGGAGCTGTTTGAACAGAACAAGCCCAACATGGTGCTTCTGGACGTGATGATGCCCAGGATGGACGGCTGGGAGGTCTGCCGCCGCATCCGCGCCCAGGCAAACACCCCCATCATCATGCTCACCGCCAAGGGCGAGACCTTCGACAAGGTGCTGGGCCTGGAGCTGGGGGCGGACGATTATGTGGTCAAGCCCTTCGATTCAAAAGAGGTGGTGGCCCGCATCAAGGCGGTGCTGCGCCGCTGCAACCCGGAGGATTCCGCAAAGGAGGGCGTGATCCAGTTCGAGAACCTCTCGCTGGACATGAGCCGCTACGAGCTGAAGGTGAAGGGCAAGGTGGTGGAGGCTCCCCCCAAGGAGCTGGAGCTGCTGGCCTATCTGGCCGGTCATCCCAACCGGGTGTTCACCCGCGACCAGCTGCTGGACGAGGTGTGGGGCTTCGAGTATTACGGCGACTCCCGCACCATCGATGTGCACATCAAGCGCCTGCGGGAAAAGCTGGAGGGCGCCAGCGAGCAGTGGAGCCTCAAAACCGTGTGGGGCGTGGGCTACAAGTTTGAAGCAAAGGATTGATCGCGCGTGAGAAAAAGCATCAGTTCCATGTATTTCAGCACCACCGCCATTCTGCTCATTGTGAGCACGGCGGTGATGGGCCTGATCCAGATGTATCTGGTGATGGGCTATTTTCAGGAGGACAAACGCAGCACCCTGAACGATGTGGTGCAGGTGACCGCCATGCAGGTGCAGGAGGACTCCCCCCTGCGCCGCCTGCTGGAGGATGAAAACGCCCGCTCCAGCGTGCAGGATCAGATGCGCCTGATCGGCCGCACCAGCAGCACCAACCTGCTGCTCACCGACGCCTCCGGTCAGGTGATGCTGTATACCCAGAACGAGGCCGAGCAGCTGATCGGCAGCCAGGTGGACGCGGGCATTCTGCGCCAGGCCCAGGAAGAGGACGGCTTTTTTGAAACCGGCAATCTGGGAGGGCTTTACGGCGGCAAATACTACACCGTGGGCCAGGTCATGCGGGATGAATCCGGCGCCGCGGCGGGCTATGTGTTCGCCTCGGCCAGCGCGGCCAGCCTGAATGTGTTCGTGAGCGACATGTTCTCCATCTTCGTGCTCAGCGCCGGGCTGCTGCTGCTGGCGGCCAGCCTTCTGGCCATCTTTGTGACCAACCGGCTCACCACCCCGCTGCGGCGCATCAGCGAGGCTGCCCGCAAGTTCGGCAGCGGCGATTTCAGCGTGCGCGTTCCGGTGGACGGCAACGACGAGGTGGCTCAGCTGGCGGTGACCTTCAACAACATGGCCCGCAATCTGGAAACCATCGATTCCTCCCGCGCCAGCTTCATGGGCAACATCGCCCACGAGCTGCGCACCCCCATGACCAGCATCAAGGGCTTCATCGACGGCATGCTGGACGGCACCATTCCGGACGAGCTGCGCCAGCATTATCTGGGTCTGGTGAGCCAGGAGGTGGGCCGGCTGACGCGGCTGATTCAGAACATGCTGGACATCTCCAAGCTGGAGGCGGGCGAGTACCGGGTGAATGCCCAGAGCTACGACATCTGGGAGAGCATCACCGGCGTGGTGTTCAGCGCCGAGCAGCGCATCCAGAACCAGCATGTGGAGATTCAGGGCCTTGCCCCCATCCGCACCATGGTCTACGCGGATCAGGATCTGGTGTATCAGGTGGTCTACAACATTCTGGACAATGCCATCAAGTTCACCCCGGAGGGCGGCTACATCCGCTTTTCGGTGAAAAAGAGCGGCGGCATGGTCACGGTGTCCATCCGGAATTCCGGCCAGGGCATCGGGGCGGACGCGCTGCCCTTCGTGTTCGAGCGGTTCTACAAGGAGGATAAAAGCCGCGGGCTCAACGCCCGGGGCAGCGGCCTGGGGCTGCACATCTGCAAGATTCTGGTGGGCCTTTCCGGCGGCAAGATCTGGGCCGAGAGCGAGGAGGGCCAGTGGTGCCAGTTTAACTTCACCCTGCCCTGCGAGGCCCCGCCTGAGCAGCGGCGCAAACAGACCGGCAAAAAGTAAAGGCAATACCGCACGATTCACGGCTGACGCTCCATCGCCGGGAAGAATGCGCTATTTCCCCAAAAAACAGCCAGCGCGGTTTTCGGAAATGTCCGGAAACCGCGCTTTTGTGCAAAAAACGTGAAAAGGGTTATGGCGGTTTGCTTTTTAGCGGGAAATAGGATAAAATTATACTGTATATCTTTGCGCACGCTCTGACGTTTTACGATTTGTAGAGCGGGCCCGTTGCGCATGATCCATAAGGAGGACCTTTCCCATGACTCAACTGAGCCCCTCGATCCTTGCGGCGGACTTTGCCCGCCTGGGTGAAGAATGCCGCCAGGTGCTGGACGCGGGAGCCGACATGCTGCATTTCGATGTGATGGACGGCTGCTTCGTGCCCAATATCAGCTTCGGTGTGCCGGTGCTGCAAAGCCTGCACAAGGCGCTGCCCGATGCCTTTTACGACGTACATCTGATGATTCGCCGCCCGCTGGACTATGTGGACTCCTTTGTGAAGGCGGGCGCAAGCTGCATCACCTTCCATCTGGAAAGCGAAAGCGACGCGGGCGAAACCATCGACGCCATTCATGCCGCCGGCTGCAAGGCGGGCCTGTCCATCAAGCCGGGCACCCCGGCCGAGGCCGTTCTGCCCTTTCTGGACCGGCTGGACCTGATCCTTGTGATGAGCGTGGAGCCGGGCTTCGGCGGCCAGAAATTCATGCCCGGCGCACTGGACAGGCTGAAAACCCTGCGCGCCGAGTGCGACGCCCGGGGCCTTTCGCCCTGGCTGGAGGTGGACGGCGGCGTGGATGCGGTGACCGGCCCCCAGTGTGTGGCGGCGGGCGCGAACCTGCTGGTGGCAGGCAGCGCGGTATTCGGCAAGGCCGACATGGCCGGCGCGGTGCGCGGGCTGAAGGGCCTGTGAGAAGCCCGAATCTTACAAGGAAGGGAGCAGTGCACTTGAAGGAACAACAACTTGCCCGCATCCGGCAGGATAAGGGCATTCACGCGGATCTGTTTTATATGTGCCTGCCGCTGCTGGCCATGGCCTTTGCGTTTTACGGGCTGCGGTCGGTGCTTTTGTGCGGCACGGCGGTGATCGCGGCCAACCTGAGCGACAGACTGGTGGCCTGGCTGCGGGGCCGCCCCTACGAAAAAGGGGAGTGGAGCAGCGAGGCTTTTGCCTTCATGCTGGCGCTCACCATGCCCGCCACGGTGAGCTACTATGTGGTGATCGTGGGCGCGGTGGCGGCGGTGCTGCTGGGCAAGGAAGCCTTCGGCGGCTATGGCTGCTATGTGTTCCATCCCACCGCCGTGGGCTACGCGGTGGTGGCGGTGAGCTGGCCGGAGCAGGTGTTCCGGTATCCGGAAGCCCAGCTGTTCCAGAGCCTGCCTCTGGGCAGTGTTTCCAGCGTGCAGCTGGTGGATTCGCCCCTGCATGCGTTAAAGACCGGCGGCCTGCCCACACTGGACAATACCACCCTGTTTCTGGGCAACTACGCGGGCCCCATGGGCGTGACCGCGCTGCTGGTGATCATGGCCTGCGCGCTGTTTCTGGCAAACCGGCGCAGCCTGCACCTGAGCGTGATGTTCAGTTTTCTGGGCATGTGCGCGCTGGTGGCCTTTGTGGCCCCCCGCCTGGGCGAAATTCCCGCCTTCAGCATGCCCTGGACCTATGTGGCCGACCGGTTGGCGGTGATGAAATACGAGCTGTGCAGCGGCGGCCTGCTGTTTGCGGCGGTCTTTCTGATGGCAGACCCGGTGATCTGCCCCACCAACCGGATCTCCCGCATCCTGTATGGTGCGCTCACCGGCTTTATGGCCATGATGTTCCGCTACTACGGCAACTACGAGACCGGCGTGTGCTTCGCCATTCTGGCGGTGAACGCCTTCTCCGGCTGGCTGGACCGGGCCGTGCTTCGCATCCTGCACCGAAAGGGGGTTGTGCGCCGTGAACTCTAAGAAGGCGAAATACCTGTCGGAAAACATGGAGCGCATTGCCCGGCGGGACCGGATTTTTCTGAACAACCCGGTCATCATGCAGGGCATGGGCCTTGCGCCGCTGGTGGTGGCTGCCACCAACGGCATGAACGCGCTGATGCTCAGCGTGGCGGTGCTGCTGCTGCTCACCCCCACCCGGGTGGTTGCGGCCATGATCTGCCGCACCGGCCGGGGCCAGCTGCGGGCGCTGGTGTACTGCTTCACCAGCTCGATTCTGTACATTGGCGTATATTTTGCGCTGCGGGCCATTTTTGATGTGGAAATTCTGCAGCTGGGCGTTTATCTGCCCATGCTGGTGGTGGAGCCGCTGATCATCAAGCGGTACGAGCGGCCCCAGCCCGAGCGGGTGATGACCGCCCTGCGCAAGGGCCTGCGCACCACCGCGGGCTATGTGCTGGTGCTGCTGCTCATGGGCTGCCTGCGGGAGATTCTTGCCGCAAGCACCCTGTTCGGCGCACCCATTCCCCGGCTGAATACCACCCTGCTGCCCATGGCCAGCCTGCCCGCCGGCGGGTTTATCCTGCTGGGCGTGGTGTGCGCGGTCTGGCGCGGTCTGGTTCGGGCCTACAAAAAACATGTGCATACGGAGGCGAGACGAGGCGAATGATGGAAGTAATAAAAGCCTGCAGCACCTTCTTTTTGTATGCTGTAACGGCAGTGTTTGCGGAAAACGCAGTGTTCGGCCGGGCGATGGGCGTGTCCCGCCTGGTGAAGCTGGTGGAGGATTCCACCGTGGACACCCTCACCTTCGGCGGCCTGCTCTGCCTGATCCAGCTGGTGGCGGCGCCCCTGAGCTTCTGGGTGGATCTTCTGCTCACCCCGCTGAGCTGGCGCAACGCCGTGCGCCCGTTCCTGTTCATCCTGTGCAGCACGGTGGCCTTCTTTGTGGTGCTGGGCGTGCTGCTGCTGATCTGGAAGGAAAAGGCGCGCCGCATGCTGGCGGTGCTGCCCATGGCAACCTTCAACACCGCGGTGCTGGGCGTGCTGCTGATCGCCGCCACCCAGAGCTTCAATCTGGTGCAGACCATGGGCTTTGCGCTGGGCAGCGGCGTGGGCTACACCGCCGCCGTGGTGGTGGTGAGCGAGGGCCAGCGCCGCATGCGGCAGGACATGGTCCCCGGCAGCTTCAAGGGTCTGCCCGTTACCCTGATTTACATCGGTATCCTGGCGCTGGCCATCTACGGCTTCACCGGGCACCGCATCTCCATTGGATGACACACCCTGGAAAACCCACGCGGAAAGGCGGCTTGATTTGATATGGCAAAGAAAAATCTGGGCAAAGTGAAGCGGTACCGGCGCAGCTTTTACAGCGGCCGGCAGCGCGCATCGCGCATCGCCGGGGGCGTTCTGGCGCTGGCGGCGCTGTTTGCGGTGGGCTGGCTGGCAGGCCCTGCGGTGATCAACTTCGGCACCAGCACCTGGTACAGCATCGTGCGGGGCGATTCGGACGCGCAGCCCGCCAGCGAGCCGGAAAGCGCCTCCGTGCCCCAGAGCGCCAGCGAGCCGGAAAGCCAGCCCGCCAGTGAGCCCCAGCCCACCGCCGCGCCTCAGGCTGACGGCGATATGACCCAGGGCAGCTGGGCCTTTGTGGACGCGGCCAGCCTGACCGGCGAGGGCGCGGCCGAGCAGGTGGCGCAGCAGCTGGCAGGCCAGGGCGTGACCTATGCGGTGGTGCCCCTGAAGGACAGCACCGGCAGCGTGTACTATGCCAGCGCCCTGCCGGCGGCGGCATCCAGCCTTTCCACCACCCAGATCGACGGCGCGGCGGTGGCTGCGGCCTTCAAGGAGCAGGGCATCGTGCCGGTGGCGGGCGTGTGCGCCTTCCAGGACCCGCTGGCCGCCAGCGCCAACCGGGAAATGGCTGTGAAGTATCAGGGCACCGACTACCTGTGGCTGGACGCCGCGCAGGACAAGGGCGGCAAGGCCTGGCTGAACCCGTATTCCAGCGCCGCGGTGGACTACATCGGCGGCATCATCAACGAGGCCAAAGCCATGGGCTTTGAGCAGATCTGGCTCACTGCCGTGCAGCTGCCCACCACCGCCGGCCGGGATAAGGCCAGCTATGGCGATACGGCCGGCGTGACCGAGGCCCAGTGCCTGGCAAACGCCCTGGCCGCATGGCAGGAAAAGGCCACCTGCTGGGTGGAATACCCGCTGAACGTGGCCAGCGGTCAGGAGACCCGCCTGACCGGCGGCACCATCGATGCGCTGGGCATTGAGAATCTGGCCATCGAGGTGAGCGGCGAGCTCACCGAAGAGACCCAGACCCAGCTGGACGCCGCCAAAGCCGCAGCCGCGGGCTGCGACTATGTGGGCGTGCGCACCGGCGACGTGTTCGCGGTGGAGGCGGGCCAATGAGTCAGCCCTGCTTTGTGCCGGGCCGGCTGCTTGTGCCCGGCGAAGGCGTTTCGCCGGAACAGTGGGCCTGCCCCTCGGCGGGCGCTTTGAGCCGGGAGAGCTGGCGCGAGCTGGAGGCCCGGCGGGAAAAGGCCCCGGGGGCCATGCAGCTGCTGGTGCCGGACGCGCTGCTCCAGCGGGTGGAAACCCGGGAGAGAGTGGCCGCGGCAAAGGCGGCCATGGGCCGGGCCCGGGAGCTGCTGCCCCGCACGGTGAACGGCTTTGTGTATCTGGAGCGCACCCTGCCGGACGGTCGGGTGCGCCGGGGCCTTGTGGGCTGTGTGGATCTGGAAGCCTACGATTTTGCCGCAGGCAGCCGCACCCCGGTGCGGGCGCCCTCGGCGCTGGCTGCCCGGCAGGTGCTGCCCCGGCTGGAACGCTGGGAGGATGCGGCGCTGCAGAGCAGCCACATTCTGCTGGCGGCAAACATGGACGAAGCGGCCCTGTTTGCGGCGGCGGAAGGAATTCAAAACCGGGCGCCCCTCTATGAGGGGCCATTGTGCTATGGCGGCGGCAGCGTGAAAGGCTGGGCGGTGAAATCCCCCGACCGGCTGGGTGCGCTGGCGGCGTTGTTTGACCCGGCACAAGGGCCTGCGGGCGCGGCGCTGCTTGCCCCGGTGAGCGGGGAAGAGGATCTGGCCGCCGCCCGGGCATACTGGATGATGCTGCGGGAGGAGCTGAGCGAAGCGGAGCGGGAAACGCATCCGGCCCGCTTCTGTCTGGCCGAGGTGTGCAGCATCCGGAGCGCCGGTCTGCGCCTTGCCCCCGCCCACCGGCTGGTGATGGGGGTGCAGGGCCTGCCGCTGCTGGCAGCCTTCCGCAGTTGGTGCGCCGGTCAAAGCGTGCGGCTGGAGGAGAGCCCGGTTCCCGGCTGCTCCGGGCGGCTGGACTTTGTGTACGGTGCCTGGCAGCGGGCGGTGTGGCCCGTCGGGGGCCGCTGGCCGCTGGCGGCTGCCGTGCTGGAAGCCTTTTTGCAGGAGTATCTGCGGGCGAACCCCGCCTGCTTTGCCGACCGGCTGGCCGATGAGGCCGAGCTGCGGGAGCTGGCGGCGGACGGCAACACCGGCGTGCTGCTGCATGAGACAAACGAGGATCTGTTCCGGGGCCTTGCGGGGGCCGATTTTCTGCCCCTGGGGCTGTTTGCGCCCCTTGAGGCCCGGGAACAGCGGTACGAGCTGGAGTGCAGGTACATCCGCTGACGGCGGGCCCCTGCGCCCCGGCTTGTTTCAGGCAGGGCCGCGCCCGTTTTTTCGGGCGCGGTGTTGCCGTTTGAACAAGCGATTATTTGGAGGACTATGAATTTTAGCGAACTGAAACTGACCCGCCCGCTGCTGAAGGCAGTGGAGGAGCAGGGGTATAAAACCCCTTCGCCCATTCAGGCCAAGGCGATTCCGCCGGTGCTGGCCGGGTATGATCTGCTGGGCTGCGCCCAGACCGGCACCGGTAAGACCGCCGCCTTTGCGCTGCCCATTCTGCAGCGGCTGGCCGCCAGCCACCCCTCCCACAAGGGAGTACGGGCGCTGATTCTGACCCCCACCCGAGAGCTGGCCCTGCAGATCGACGAGTGCTTTGCAAACTACGGCCGCTACCTGAACGTGAGCCACTGTGTGGTGTTCGGCGGGGTGGGCCAGCAGCCCCAGGTGGACGCGCTGCGCCGCGGCGCGGACGTGCTCACCGCCTGCCCGGGCCGCCTGAACGACCTGATCGGTCAGGGCCATGTGGATCTGAGCCGGCTGGAGATCTTCGTGCTGGACGAGGCCGACCGGATGCTGGACATGGGCTTTGTGAACGACGTGAAAAAGGTGATCCGTCACCTGCCTGCCCAGCGCCAGAACCTGCTGTTCAGCGCCACCATGCCCAAAGAGATTGAGCAGCTGGCAAACAGCATTCTGAAAAAGCCGGTCACCGTGAAGGTGGATCCGGTGAGCAGCACGGTGGAGCGCATTCAGCAGAGCCTTTACTTTGTGAACAAGCCGGACAAAAAGCGGCTGCTGGCAAAGCTGCTGGCCGACCCGGCGGTGACCAGCGCGCTGGTGTTCAGCCGCACCAAGCACGGGGCCAACGCCATCGCCACCTTTTTGAACAAACAGGGCATCGGCGCGGCGGCCATCCACGGCAACAAGAGCCAGAGCGCCCGTGTGGCCGCGCTGGACAGCTTCAAGGCCGGCAAGATCCGTGCGCTGGTGGCCACCGACATCGCCGCCCGCGGCATCGACATCAGCGAGCTTTCCCATGTGTTCAACTTTGACCTGCCCGAGGTGCCGGAAACCTATGTGCACCGCATCGGCCGCACCGGCCGGGCCGGGGCCGAGGGCGTGGCCATCAGCTTCTGCAGCCCGGAGGAAAAGGAATATCTGGCGGGCATCGAAAAGCTGAACCGGAAGAAGATTCCGGTGCTGGAGCTGCCGGAGCTGGGCGAGCGGGCGGAAGCCGCCGCACCGGCCCGGCCTGCACCGCGCCCGGAGCGGGAGAAGGCAAAGCCCGAGCAGCCCAAACGGAAGGAAACAGCGAAACAGGCCCCGAACGAGCCTGCAAACCAACAGTTGGAGGTTACCATCGTGGAAGAAAAGAACACCCAGGCTGGCCAGCCCCTTTCGGCCAGCGCAAAGCGCCGCCGCCGCCGGCGGCGCGCAGCCGGCAAGGCTGCGGAAGCGGCGGCACAGGAAAACGCAAAGCGGGAGGAGCGCGGCGAACGGGCCGAGCGCCCGGAACGGAATGAACGCCCGGCGGAAAAGGCGGAAAAACAGCCTGCAAAGCAGGCTTCCTCCAGCCGGGAAAAGGCCCAGAGCGGCCGCGGCCAGCAGCGAAGCGCCACCCGCCCCGAGCACAACAGGCAGACCCAGCGGACTTCCGGCCGCAGCCAGCAGCAGAAATCCGCCCGGGCGGAAAAGCAGCCCCGGCAGGCGGCCCCGGCAAAGGACGAGGATCCGGGCCTGCTGCTGATCTCCCGCAAGCCCCCGGCCCAGAAGTTCGCCAGCTTTGAGGAGTACATGAAGAGCCACGGCGGCTTCTCCGAGCCCATCGAGGGCGAGGCGGAGGAATGAGCGGCTTTGTCTGCCCGGTGTGCGGCGGCGCGCTGGCCGATGCGGGCGGCGCGGTGCGCTGCCCGGCCGGCCACAGCTTCGACCGGGCCAAAGAGGGGTATGTGAACCTGCTGCTTGTCAGCCGGATGCACAGCAAAATCCCCGGCGACAGCAAGGAGATGGTGGCTGCCCGCAACCGCTTTTTAAACGGGGGCGGCTACGCACCCTTCGCCGCCGAGCTGGCCCGCCTGTGCGCGGAGCTGGCCCGCAAAAAGGGCGGCGTGCTGCACATTCTGGACGCGGGCTGCGGCGAGGGCTACTACGACGGAGCCATCTGCGCCGAGCTGGAGCGGCAGGGCCTGCCCTTCCGGCTGGCCGGGTTCGACATCAGCAAGGCGGCGGTGCGGTTGGCAGCCAAACGGAAGCTGCCGAATGCGGCCTTTGCGGTGGCCAGCAGCTTTGCCGCCCCGGTGGAAAGCGGCTGGGCGGATGTGGTGCTGAACATCTTTTCCCCCTTTGCGGGGGAGGAGTTCCGCCGCTGCCTGGCCCCCGGCGGCCGGCTGATCTACGCGGTGCCCACGGCGGAGCATCTGATGGGCCTGAAGGACGTATTGTACGACGAGCCCTACGAAAACCCCTGCCAGCAGGTGGACTATCCGGGCTTTTCCCCCGCCGGGGAGACCCGGGTGGAGGACCGGATTACCGTGGAGGGGCAGGCCATCGGCGATCTGTTCGCCATGACCTCCTATTACTGGAAAACCCCGGCCGAGGGCAGCGCCCGTCTGGCCCGGCTGGAGCGGCTGGAAACCCCCATCGGGTTCCGCTTCCTGCTCTACGACCGGCAGGATTGACAAAAAAGCATCATTTTGTTGCCGCTGCAACAAAGAGGTGCTTTTATTCGCCGTATAATAAGGTGTATTTTAAAAGAAGAAGCGCAAAGCGGCCGTTGGCCGCGGCGCGCACGGCAAATCATATCAACAAGGCGGCCAGCCCGCCCGATAAAGGAGAGACAGAACAATGGGAGCATTACAGGCTAAGGAAAATATCTGGTGGGTCGGCGTACAGGACCCGGATCTGCGCGTATTTGACATCGTGATGTACAGCGAGTACGGCACCAGCTACAACGCCTATGTGGTGAAGGGCACCGAAAAGACCGCCGTGTTCGAGACCGTGAAGGCCAAGTTCTTCGACCAGTATCTGGAGAACCTGAAAGAGGTCTGCGATCCCGCCACCATCGATTACATCGTGGTTGGCCACACCGAGCCCGACCATGCCGGCGGCGTGGAGAAGCTGCTAGCTCTGGCTCCCAACGCCACCGTTGTGGGCAGCGCCACCGCCCTGACCTTCCTGAAGGAGATCGTGAACCATCCCTTCAAGAGCCAGGCCGTGACCGAGAAGGATCAGATCGACCTGGGCGGCATGCACCTGGAATTCCTGAGCGTGCCCTTCCTGCACTGGCCGGACAGCATGTACACCTACATCCCCGAGGCCAAGGCCCTGTTTACCGTGGACTCCTTCGGCTGCCACTACGCCGACGACCGGGTATTCAACGACCTGATCGAGGGCGACTTCGAGGCTGCCTACAAGTACTACTTCGACAACATCATGGGCCCCTTCAAGCCCTTCGTGCTGAAGGCTCTGAACCGGATCAAGGATCTGGACATCGAGTTCATCGGCAACGGCCACGGCCCCGTGTTGCGCACCAACATCCAGCACTACTTCGATCTGTACCGCAAGTGGGCCACCCCCGTGAAGAAGGCTCCCGAGGATCGGAACGTGGTCATCGCCTACGTTTCCGCCTACGGCTACACCAAGCAGCTGGCCGAGACCATCGCCGAGGGCCTGAAGGATGGCGGCGTGCAGCACATCCAGATGTTTGATCTGGTCACCGACGACAACGCCGCTGCCAAGGCTGCGCTGCAGTCCTCCGACGGCTTCCTGCTGGGCAGCCCCACTCTGGTGGGCGACGCTCTGCCCCCCATCTACGAGATGCTGGTGGGCCTGAACCCCATCATCCACCGCGGCCTGCCCGCCGCTGCCTTCGGCAGCTACGGCTGGAGCGGCGAGGCGGTTCCCAACCTGATCGCCCGCATGGAGGCCCTGAAGCTGGGTCAGCCTCTGCCCGGCCTGAAGATCCGCTTCAAGCCCAGCGACGCCCAGCTGGCCGAGGCCCGTCAGTATGGCCGCGACTTCGCCGCCGCCGTGCTGAAGTAAGCACAAGCCCAAAAGCAAGCAAAAAGGACCGATGCAAAACGCATCGGCCCTTTTTTATTTTGAAAAACGCAGCAATTTAAAGCGATACAGCGGTGTGGTATGTAGAAAAAAGCGGCCGGAAATTCTACGTTTTGCACTTTGACTTCGATTTGTCAAAGTGGTATATTACTCTACACTGCAAACGGACCCCTGCAAAAAGTGGAAAAAACTGCCCGGAAACGGCAGAAAGAAAAAGGAGATTGTTCAACATGAATCTGCGCGAAAAATACGGCGAATGGGGCATCGTTCTGGGTGCCACCGAGGGCGTGGGCAAGGCATTCTGCGAGAAGCTGGCCCAGGGCGGCATGAACGTTGTGATGGTGGGCCGCCGGGAAGAGAAGCTGAAGGAGCTGGGCGAAAGCATCAAGCAGACCTACGGCGTGGACTACAAGGTGGTCAAGGCGGATTTTTCCACCCCCAACGCCACCGACGCCATCTTCGCCGCCACCGAAGGGCTGGACATGGGCTTCATGAGCTATGTGGCCTGCCTGCATTCCTTCGGTAAGATCCAGGATACCCCCTGGGAAAAGCATGAGGCGATGATCAACGTGAACGTGGTCACCTTCATGAAGTGCTTCTACCATTACATGAAGATCTTCGCCGCCCAGGATCGGGGCGCGGTGATCAATGTGTCCTCCATGACCGGCATCTCCAGCTCGCCCTGGAACGGCCAGTACGGCGCAGGCAAGGCCTTCATCCTGAAGATGACCGAGGCCGTGGCCTGCGAGGTGGAAAAGACCAACGTGGATGTGGAGGTCATCACCCTGGGCACCACCCTCACCCCCAGCCTGCTGAGCAACCTGCCCGGCGGCCCGCAGGGCGAAGCGGTGATGAAGATCGCCCAGACCCCCGAAGAGGTGGTGGACGAGGCCTTCGAAAAGCTGGGCAAGGAATTCTCGGTCATTTCCGGCGAGCGCAACAAAAAGAGCGTGCAGGACTGGCGCGCCAACCACACCGCCGACGAGTACATCCGCTACATGGGCTCCTTCTATCAGGAATAAGCACAGCACCCCCAAACAAGCAAGCAAAAAGGACCGGTGTATTCTGCACCGGTCCTTTTCTTGTGCGCCTCAAAGATCGTCCGCGTCCTGCTGGGGCATCTCGCCGGGGATGGCGGGCATGCCGGTGTAGCTGCCCTCCGGGTCGTCCTTCGCGGGGCGGGCGGCCTTCAGCACCTGCTGCGCCGCCGGGGGAATGGGAACGGAATGCTGTTTTTTCATGGCAAAGCCTCCTTCTGGTATAGATTCTGCCCAAACAGCCCATGCTGTATGCGCAATCCATGAAAAGGAGCGATGTGCATGCAAAGCGGCCCAAAGGCCTTCTGGCTTTCGTTTTTTCTCACTCTGGCCATTCTCGTTCCGCTGCTGGGGGGCTTTGTGCTGTATGGCCTGTGGCAGCAAAGCACCGCCGCCCCCGCCCAGATCACCCAGAGCGGGGTGCCGGTGGCAAGCCCCTCGCAGGAAAACGACCACACCCTCTTCGTGGCGGTGGCCGCCGAGGAGCCCGGCTTCGTGCTGCTGCGGCTGGACGGAATGAACAATGTGATCCACATCTGCCCGGTGCCCGCGGTCAGCGTGGTATCCGCCCCCAGTGGCCCCACCCTTCTGCGGGACAGCTACACCAGCGCCGGCCCCGGCCGGGCGGCGGAGCTGCTGAGCCAGACGCTGAACATTCAGATCGACCGGTATCTGGCCATCACCCCGGCCAGCCTGGGCACTGCCTGGAACGGCATGGAGCCGCCCCGGGTGAACCTGACCGGCCTGCTGGAGCCTCAGGAGCTGGAGACACTGGGCCTTTCGGAGGATCCGGTGGTGAGCCTTGCGCCGGAGTCCGCTTCGGAATTTCTGGCAAAGCTGAAGGGCGAGGGCGTGCCGCCCGCCCGGCTGGAGCGCATCCGGGGCGCGGTGTGGGACGCGGCTCTGCGCCAGCAGCTGCCCGGCCTTTCCACCACCCTGATCGAGGGGCTGCGCAAGGCCAGCAGCACCCTGCTTTCCAACCTGACCCTCACCGATCTGTACGACATGCAGGATACGCTGGAGTTTCTGGCCCGCCAGCAGGCCCAGGTGGAGGCCCAGGTGGTGCCCGGCCGGTGGGAAGGGGAGGAGCGCTATGAGTTCACCGAGGACAGCGTCGCCTTTGCCCGAAGCTGGTTTTGCCAGCGTGAGCAGGAAACGGAAAGCCCCGCGCTGGCAACGCCCGGGCCCTCGGCGGGCGCTGCCGGGGCAAGCCCCAGCCCGTCGGCGGGCCCCACCGCCAGCCCGTCCCCGGCGGCCAGTGCTGCACCCTCGGCCAGCCCTGCTCCTTCGGCCAGCCCCACGCCGCCCCCGGTGAGCGGGGCCCCGGCGGGGGCGCTGGGGTAAATCAGGCCCAGAGCCGGGCCAGCAGAGCGGCCAGCGGTTCGATCTGGCCGTCCGCCAGTGCGCCGTAGCCGGCCACCAGTGTGTTCGGCGGGCAGGATGCGGCGGTGCAGTATTCCGAAAGGCCGGTGATCCGGATTCCCTCAGCCCGGGCGCGGCGGACAAGCTCCGCTTCGCCCGGGCCGTTTTTTACCTGCAAGAGCAGATGCAGGCCGGTGTGCTGGCCGGAAAAATGCAGCCGATCCGGCCCGAAGGCGCTGTCCAGCGCGCCGGTGAGGGCCTGCATCCGGGTGCGGTATCTGCCCCGGCAGCGAGCCAGATGGCGGGTGAAGTGGCCCTCCTGCAAAAACACCCGAAGCGTCTGCTGCTCAAACCGGCTCACGGTGGAGGAGTAAAAGCCGAACTGCTCCACAAAGCGGGCCAGCAGATCCCGGGGCAGCACCATGAAGGCAATGCGGATGCTGGGGGCAAGGCTGCGGGAGAAGGTGGAAAGATACACCACCGGCCCGCCGCTGCCCGCCATGCCCTGCAGGCTGGGCAGCGGGCGCAGGGCAAACCGGAACTCCGAGTCGTAGTCGTCCTCAAGGATGTACCGCCCCGGGGCGGCCAGCGCCCATTGCAGCAGAGCCGCCCGCCGCCCGGCGGGCATCACCGCGCCGGTGGGGAACTGGTGGCTGGGGGTCACATAGGCCAGCCGGGTATTGGTTTCGGCCAGCTTTTCCACCACAAGGCCCTGCCGGTCCACCGGAACCGGCACGCAGGGCACGCCGCTGCTTTGCAGAATGCGCCGGGTGCGGCCGTAGCCCGGGTCCTCCACCGCAGCCGGGCCCTCCACCAGCCGGGCCAGCAGGCCCAGCAGATATTCCACACCGGCGCCTACCACGATCTGATCCGGCGCGCAGTCCACCGCACGGTAGGCGTGCAGGTAGTCCGCAATGGCGCTGCGCAGATCTTCGTCCCCCTGGGGGTGGCCGTGGCTCAGCAGCTGGGGCTGGGAATAAAGCAGCTCCTTCTGGATGCGGCCCCAGGTGCGGAAGGGGAAGAGGGCGGTGTCGATGCCGCCGGTGGAAAGATCGTACCGCCACACCGGCGCCTCGGCGGGCCGGGGCGCGGGCGCGGGGCCGGGCAGAGCGGTTTTGGGGCCGGTGTAGTGCTGCACAAAAAAACCGGACCGGGGCCGTGCCTCCAGATAGCCCTCCGCCACCAGCAGCTGGTAGGCGGTGTCCACCGTGTTCACGCTCACCGAAAGCTCCGCCGCAAGGCTGCGCTTGCCGGGCAGCCGCTCGCCGGGGGCCAGCTCCCCGTGGCGGATCTGGGCCACGATGGCCCGGTACAGCTGGTCATACAGCGGCCCGCCGGTGTCCGAGGCCGCAAAGGAAAGCTGAAACATACTCCGCAGCTCCTTTCTTTTTGTGCGTTAAAGCGATAAAACTGACCCCATAAAAAAGTTCTGTTCTGGGTATTATCATGGGGCCAGTATCCGGTATAATATGAGCATAGAGAACGGGGCGAAAAAAGTCAAGGCAATCCCGCACAATTCCGCAGGGTGGAGCGCGCCGGAGCCTGCGGAACCGGATGTGCGGTGGTGCCGAAAAGCAAAAAATCGCGGCCCCGCCGGGAGGCATACCTATGGAAAAGAAATTTTGGAGCGTGCAGCGGCTGGCGGTGTTCGGTCTGATGAGCGCGCTGGTGTTCGCGTCCAGCTGGATGCAGATTCCCATTGGCGATGTGAGCCGGGTGCATCTGGGCAACGGCTTCTGCGCATTGACCGGCCTGTTGTTCGGGCCCTGGGTGGGCGGCCTTGCCAGCGGCATGGGCAGCATGCTGTTTGACTTCACCAACCCGCTGTACATTGCCGAGAGCTGGATCACCTTCCTGACCAAGTTCTTCATCGGTTTTCTGGCCGGGCTCATCGCCCGCCGGGGCGCGGGCAAAAGCCCGGCAGCCCAGCGCGTGTGGGATATTGTGGGCGCGGTGACCGGTACGCTGGCCTATGTGGTGCTGTATCTGGGCAAGAGCTTTATCATGATGTATTTTATCGAGCGCCAGACCCTTGGCGCGGTGCAGGTGCAGCTGGTGACCAAGCTGCTGAGCAGCCTGATCAATGCGGGCGCCGGCGTGCTGGTGGCTGTGATTCTGGCCGGGGCGCTGCGCCCGGCCCTCAAGCGGGCGGGGCTGTTCCGCAAACAGCTTTTGTGCTGAGGTGTCTCACCGCACCGGAGAGGTTCCGGCACACGCCATTGGCTGAAAAATTGAATGGTTCCCCTTTCGAAAGGCGGGCCGCCGGGATTGTTCCGGCGGCCTGCCTTCGCTGTTTCGACACCTCCTGTTTGACTTTTGCCCGCCCGCCGCTATAATAAAAGGTATCTTTGCATTCGGCCCGGTACCGGCGGGCCGGGGAACGGAGGGCACGGCAATGGAACATCGGCACCAGGTGCTTTTGATTTATAACGGCGCTGCGGGCAAGCGGCGGGTGGCGCAGGAGCTGGAATCCATCCTCACCGGTCTGACTCGGGCGGGGTGTATGGTCACCGCCTGCCCGGTGATGGAGGGCTGGAGCGCGGCACAGCTGCTGGCGGCATACCCCGGCCGGTTCGACGCGGTGGTCTGCTGCGGGGGCGACGGCACCCTGCACTACACGGTGAACGACGTGATGAACGCGCCCCGGCCGCTGCCGGTGGGCTATCTGCCCTTTGGCTCCACCAACGACTTTGCCGCCTCGGCGGGGCTGCGCCGCCCGCTGGAGGAAAACTGCGCCGCCATTGGAGCAATGGAACCCCGGCCGCTGGATCTGGGCCGGTTCAATGAGCGGCACTTCTGCTATGTGGCCGCCTTCGGCATGTTCACGGCGGTGTCGTACCAGACGCCGCAGGCCACAAAAAACCTGCTGGGCCACTTTGCCTACGTGCTGGAGGGGGTGCTGCGGCTGGATCTTTCCCAGGGCTGGCGGGCCACCATTCAGGTGGACGACCGGACGCTGGAGGGGGAATTCTGGTACTGTTCGGTGAGCAACTCCCGCTACATCGGGGGCATGGCGGTGCCGGAGCAGAACGCGGTGCAGCTGGACGACGGCCTGTTCGAGGTGATGATCCTGCGCAAGCCCCAGACCCTGCCCCAGGCCCGGCGGCTGGTGACGTGCCTGATGAGCCAGAAGCCGGACGGGGAGCTTTTGTATCTGCTGCAGGCGCGGCGGGTGCGGGCGGTGTTCGACGAACCCACCGGCTGGACGCTGGACGGCGAAGCCAGCCCCCAGGTGCGCGAGGCGGACATCCGGGTGGAGCCCGGCCGGCTGGAGCTGCTGGTATAAAAATACAGAAAAATGCGGGAAAGCCGGTGGCTTTTCCGCTTTTTTTGGCCTCAAATGGGGCAAGCGGGCCGAAATGTGGGCAAAAAAGGTGAAAAATTTACGATGATTGGCGTTTTTTTCACGGATTGTTTGCGCCCCGGGGGAAAATAGTGTAAAATAGCTTGGTACGAGTAATTTTCCCGACTGAAAAAAGAAAGGTGAACGAATCGTGGCATCCAATCGTAAACAGGCGCCCTGGCAGAAAAAGCTGCGGGCGCTGCTTCAAAAACCGGCGGCACTGCCCATTTTTGCGGCGGTCTGCGGTTTGATTATCGTGGCCATTGCGGCCATTGTGGTATGGTTTACCGTGCTGGGCGGCAAATCCGCTGAGTCCGGCAGCACCAGCTGGTCCGAGCCGGCCAGCGACGCTTCCTACGACGCCACCGCCGACAAGGTGGACGTGGACGCCTACAAGGGCACCGTGCTGCCCGAAACCGAGGACGCCGGCCAGGAATATCTGGGCGAGACCCTCTTTCTGGGCGATTCCAACACCGTGCGCTACATGGTCTATGGCCCGGAGGGCAGCGACGAGCCCTTCACCACCATCGACAACAACATCGGCGTTGTGAGCATGGGCGTGCAGCAGATCACCAGCCTGAAGTGCGAAAACTTCGTGGGCCGCTCCTCTGCGGTGACCATGCCCGAGGCGGTCAAGATCATGCAGCCCCGCCGGGTGATCATCGGCTTCGGCACCAACAACCTGACCATGGATGTGGACACCTTCATTGAGGAGTACAAGGAAGGTCTGGCCGCCATCCACGAAGCCTATCCCTATGCGGACATCATCGTCAACGCCATCCCCCCGCTGGACAAGCAGCGCAGCAACACCGCGCTGAGCATGAAACAGGTGGACACCCTGAACAGCGCCATCGTGAAGATGTGCGAGGAGGAAGGGTATAAGTATCTGGACAGCAGCCAGGCTCTGGAGGATCCGGAAACCGGCTGGGCCAAGACCGATTACACCCTGAGCGACGGTGTGCACCTGAGCCAGAACGGCGTGCGCGCCCTGTTCGACTACATCAAGACCCACGCCTACATCACCGAGGACACCCGTCCCAAGCCCCTGAACAAGGTGCCGGAGGTGCAGGGCGTTACCCCGAACCTGATCACCAGCGATCCCATCGCGGTGCGGGGCGAGAACGGCCAGGCCACCACCAAGGTGCCCGTGGAATTCGTGTGCAGCGAGGGCGGCCACCTGAGCGGCGCCACCAGCCAGATGGTGGCCAAGGGCGGCACCTGCAGCACCGTGACCGCCGTGCCCGATGAAGGCTGGGTGTTCGCGGGCTGGGCTGCCACCATCGGCAGCACCGGCGGCAGCGGCGAGAGCCTGACCTTTACCGTGCCCTCCAACGCGGATGCCAACGGCGTAATCCTCACCGCCTACTTCGAGCAGGTGGAGGCAGAGCCCACCGCAACCCCGGAGCCCACTGCTTCGCCCAGCCCGAAGCCTACCCAGGCTCCCACCGCCGCGCCGACCCCGACCACGGCCCCGGCCACCGCTGCTCCGGCGACTCCGGCCCCGGCCACTCCGGCCCCGGCTACCCCCGTCCCGGCCACTCCGGTGCCGCAGCCCACGCAGGCCCCGGCCACCCCGGCGCCCACACCGGAACCTGTACCTACCGAGCCCCCTGCAACGGAAGCTCCGGCCAGTGAACCTGCAGTGACCGTGCCGGACAATTCCACCCCTGCCAACGCGGCGCCCGCTCCGGAAGAGAACGCCAGCACCGCTTCCGTGGAGGGCTGAACCTGATCAAAAAGCGAAGAGGTTATCTGACCTCTTCGCTTTTGTGTGTAATTTCCCGGAATCCAACAAAGACGAGGACAGAATAACTTATGAACACCCAAGCCAAAAAGCAGGGCCTGATGCGGCGCTTCTGGCCCTACCTGCGCAAGTACCGGCATATCCTTTTGCTGGATCTGTTCTGCGCGGCCCTTACCACTCTGTGCGACATGGTGCTGCCGCTGATCATGCGCTACCTGACCAACACCGCCACCACCAATCTGGCGGCGCTTACCGCTCAGGTGGTGCTGCAGCTGGGCGCGCTGTATCTGGTGCTGCGGCTCATCGACGGCGCGGCCAACTATTACATGGCGGACATGGGCCATGTGATGGGCGTGTATGTGGAAACCGACATGCGCCGGGATGCCTTTGCCCATCTGCAGAAGCTGGGCCATACCTATTATTCCAACACCAAGGTGGGCCAGATCATGGGCCGCATCACCAACGACCTGTTCGATGTGACCGAGTTCGCCCACCACTGCCCCGAGGAATTCTTCATCGCGGCCATCAAGATCACCGCCTCCTTCGTGATTCTGTGCCAGTCCAGCGTGGCGCTGACCCTGATCCTCTTTGCCTGTGTGCCCCTGATGGGCGTGGTGTCCACCTTCATCAACCTGAAGGTGCGGGCGGCCTTCCGCCGCCAGCGGGTGCAGATCGGTGAGCTGAACGCCCGCATTGAGGACAGCCTGCTGGGCGAGCGGGTGGTGAAGGCCTTCGCCAACGAGGAAGTGGAGAAGGAAAAGTTCGAGAAGGACAACGCCGCCTTTCAGGCCATCAAGAAGCAAAGCTACCGCTACATGGCCGCCTTCCAGACCAGCACCCGCCTGTTCGACGGCCTGATGTATCTGGTGGTGATCGTGGCCGGCGGCCTGTTCCTGGTATACGGCAAGATCGATCCGGGCGACATGGTGGCCTATATGCTGTATGTGACCACCCTCATCGCCACCATCCGCCGCATTGTGGAATTTGCCGAGCAGTTCCAGCGGGGCATGACCGGCATCGAGCGCTTCTGCGAGATCATGGACGCGGACGTGGAAATCTTCGACGAACCGGACGCCAGACCCCTGACGGTGACCGAGGGCGCCATCCGGCTGGAGGATGTGAGCTTTGAATACCCGGACGACCACAATCAGGTGCTGCGGAATGTGAACCTGTCCATCCGGCCTGGCGAAAAGGTGGCGCTGGTGGGCCCCTCCGGCGGCGGCAAGACCACCCTGTGCAACCTGATCCCCCGGTTCTACGATGTGACCAGCGGCCGCATTCTGATCGACGATCAGGACGTGCGCAGTGTGACCCTGAAGAGCCTGCGCGGGGCCATCGGCGTGGTGCAGCAGGATGTGTATCTGTTCAGCGGCACCGTGTACGAGAACATTGCCTACGGCAAGGTGGGCGCCAGCCGGGAAGAGGTGATTGCCGCCGCAAAGCTGGCGGGCGCCCATGAGTTCATCACCCAGCTGAAAAACGGCTACGATACCTATGTGGGCGAGCGGGGCGTGAAGCTGTCCGGCGGGCAGAAGCAGCGCATCTCCATTGCCCGGGTATTTTTGAAGAACCCGCCCATCCTGATTCTGGACGAGGCCACCAGCGCGCTGGACAACGAGAGCGAGGTGCTGGTGGGCAAGAGCCTGGAGAAGCTGGCCAGGGGCCGCACCACCCTGACCATCGCCCACCGGCTGACCACCATCCAGCATGCGGACCGCATTCTGGTGCTGGGGGCCGAGGGCATCGAGGAAGAGGGCACCCACGAACAGCTGCTGGCAAAGCAGGGCGTGTACTACCGGCTGTGGAACGGCATGGTAGGCGTGGAATAAATAACGTTTTGAGCAGAGCCCCCGGGCGGCAGTTCGCCGCCCGGGGGCTTTTTTCTCTTGCGGGTGCATAAACTGGAAATTCTGGCAGATACTACGAATTACAATACCAATCCAAAAAGGAGTCTGCCATGAAAGCAACAGGAATCGTGAGACGCATCGACGATCTTGGCCGGGTGGTGATCCCCAAGGAGATCCGCCGCACCCAGCGCATCCGGGAGGGCGACCCGCTGGAGATCTTCACCACCGGCGCCGGGGAGGTCATCTTTAAAAAGTATTCCCCCATGGGCGAGCTGGCGGGCTTTGCCGCCCAGTACGCCGAGGCCCTGCACAAAATACTGGGCCTGACCGCGCTGGTCTGCGACCGGGACAGCATCATCGCCGCCGCCGGCGCAGCAAAGCGGGAGTATCAGGAGCGGGGCGTGAGCATCCCGCTGGAGCGCATCATGGACCGGCGCAAGCCCTTCTGGCACAGCGGCAAAGCCGAGGAGTGCGTGTTCCCCTGCGAGGGGGCCGACCGGCACATTCTTGCCGCCTGCCCGCTGCTGGCCGGGGGCGATGTGGCCGGCGCGGTGCTGCTGCTCTCGGCCGACAAGAGCGCCCGCCCCGGCGAGCCGGAGCAGGCCGCATTGCAGATTGCGGCGGCCTTTCTGGCAAAGCAGGTGGAGGCCTGAAGCGCCAGTTTTTCGGCTCCCACGCCCCTGCGGGGCGGCGGGAGCCTTTGTTTTGCCCTGCCCAAGCAGGGGAAGTATGGCAGATTGTGAACAAAGCATGAAACTTTTAAAATTTTTGCGCACCCCCTTGACAGCCGTATAAAATGGAGTAAAATAGACTTAGCACTCGGGAACATAGAGTGCTAAACAAAGAACAAAAAGAGGTGAGGACCTGTGCCGATGGATGATCGAAAGCAGCGCGTGCTGGAAGCGATTGTTGCCCTGTATACCCAGGGCGGCGAACCGGTAGGCTCGGGTCTTTTGAGCCAGTATCTGGACATGGCGGTCTCCAGCGCAACGCTGCGCAACGAGATGGCCGCCCTCACCAAGCTGGGCCTGCTGGAGCAGCCCCACACCAGCGCGGGCCGGGTGCCCAGCGCCAAGGGCTACCGGTATTATCTGGATCATCTGATGCAGCCCAAGGCGGGGCTGAGCGCCCGCCAGAAGGCCCAGATCGATCAGGTGTTCGCCCGGCTGGACTACGAGCCGGATAAGCTGGCGGAGGGCGCGGCCAAGGCGCTGGCGGAGCAGACCGGTTACACGGTGGCCGCCACCACGCCCCGGTCGGACGATCTGCGCATCGCCCATTTCGAGGTGGTGCAGGTGGGCCGGTATTCCGCCGCGGTGCTGGGCGTGACCAGTGCCGGCGGGGTACGCACCCGGGTGGCCCGGCTGGAAACCGGCTTTTCCCGGCAGGACGCCCAGCTGGTTGCCATGGCCCTGAACCGGGGGCTGGCCTTTGTGGCCCCGGCGGATCTGAGCGCCCAGCGGCTGGCGGCTGTGACCGCCAGCATGGGCGAAAAGGGCCCGGCGCTGTATCCGGTGGTGCAGGCCGCCGCAGCGCTGCTGTGTGAGGCCGCCAAGGCCCGCACCTATCTGGAGGGCCAGCAGTATCTGCTGCGCTGGCCCCAGCTGGAGGGCTGTTTGCCCGGTGTGCTGGAGCTGTTCGCCGATCAGGAAAAGGCGGGCCGGTTCATCACCCCGCCCACCGGCCGCACCTCGGTGCTGCTGGGGGAGGATATGGAAAACCCCATGCCCGGCCTTTGTGTGATGGGCAAGCGGTATCTGGCAGGCGGCGGGCTCACGGGAGCCATCGCGCTGCTGGGCCCGGTACGGATGCCCTTTGAACAGCTGATCCCCATTCTGGAATATTATGCCTTGAAGCTCGGCGAATGTATGGCCGGCAAGGCGCAGGAGGACAATACATGAGCGAAGAGATGAAAAACCCCGCGCAGCAGCCCGAAGAGCAGCCCGCGGAGGAAACCAAAGCCGCTGAAACCGGCGCCCCGGAAGAAAACGCCGGGCAGGAGCCGAAAAAGCACGGCAAGGAAAAGAAAAAGGATCTGGCCGCCGAGCTGGAGGCCGCAAAGGCAGCAGCCGCTGCCGCCGAGGCCGCGCTGAGCGCCGCCAAGGATCAGCTGCTGCGCACCGCCGCCGAGTACGAAAACTTCCGCAAGCGGTCCGCCCGCGAGCAGGACGCCGCCTTCAACAACGGCGTGGGCTTCGCGGTGAGCCAGATTCTGACCATTCTGGATACCCTGGACATGGCGGCCAACGCCCCCACCACCGACGAGAACTACAAAAAAGGCGTGATGATGACGCTGGACAAAGCGGCCGCCGCCTTCAAGGTGCTCAAGGTGGAGGAGATCCCCGCACTGGGCCTTCCCTTTGACCCGGAGGTGCACAGCGCCGTGATGCAGCAGCCCGCTGCCGAAGGGCAGGAGAGCGGCACCGTGGTGCAGGTGTTCCAGAAGGGCTATAAACTGGGCGACAAGGTCGTCCGCCATGCTACCGTTGTGGTGGCTGAATAAGCAGAAAAGCCAACCGGCTTTTTGATAAAAACAATTAACTTCATTCTGATACGATTCGAGAAGGAGAGGAATAGATTATGAGCAAGATTATTGGTATTGACCTGGGTACTACCAACAGCTGTGTATCCGTTATCGAGGGCGGCGAGCCCGTTGTGATCGCCAACGCCGAGGGCGCCCGCACCACCCCCAGTGTGGTGGGCTTCACCAAGACCGGCGAGCGTCTGGTCGGCCAGGTGGCAAAGCGCCAGGCCATCACCAACCCCGAGCGCACCGTGAGCTCCATCAAGCGCCACATGGGCACCGACTACAAGGTTTCCATCGACGGCAAGGACTACAACCCCCAGCAGATCAGCGCCATGATTCTGGCCAAGCTGAAGGCGGACGCCGAGGCCTACCTGGGCGAGACCGTTTCCGAGGCCGTGATCACCGTGCCCGCTTACTTTAACGACAGCCAGCGTCAGGCCACCAAGGACGCCGGCACCATCGCCGGCCTGAACGTGCGCCGCATCATCAACGAGCCCACCGCTGCGGCTCTGGCCTACGGCGCCGACAAGGACAACGACCAGAAGATCATGGTTTACGACCTGGGCGGCGGCACCTTCGACGTGTCCATCATCGAGATGGGCGACGGCGTGACCGAGGTTCTGGCCACCAACGGTGATACCCACCTGGGCGGCGACGACTTCGACCAGCGCATCATCGACTGGATGGCCGACGAGTTCCAGAAGGAGAACGGCATCGACCTGCGGGGCGACAAGATGGCTGCTCAGCGCCTGAAGGAAGCCGCCGAGAAGGCCAAGATCGAGCTGTCCGGCGTGCCCAGCACCGCCATCAACCTGCCCTTCATCACCGCCGACGCTACCGGCCCCAAGCATCTGGATATGACCCTGACCCGCGCCCAGTTCGACAAGATGACCGCCGATCTGGTGGAGCGCACCATGGTTCCCGTGCGCAAGGCTCTGCAGGACGCCGGCCTGCGCCCCAGCGATCTGGGCAAGGTTCTGCTGGTGGGCGGTTCCACCCGTATCCCCGCCGTGCAGGAAGCCGTTAAGAAGGAGATGGGCTGCGAGCCCTTCAAGGGCATCAACCCCGACGAGTGCGTTGCCATCGGCGCTGCCATTCAGGGCGGCGTGCTGAACAAGGAGGTCGGCGGCATCCTGCTGCTGGACGTTACTCCTCTGAGCCTGGGCATCGAGACCCTGGGCGGCGTCTGCACCAAGATCATCGAGCGCAACACCACCATCCCCACCAAGAAGAGCCAGATCTTCTCCACCGCCGCCGACAACCAGCCCAGCGTTGAAGTCAACGTGCTGCAGGGCGAGCGTGAGATGGCTGCCGACAACAAGAGCCTGGGCATGTTCAAGCTGGACGGCATCCCCGCCGCTCCCCGTGGCGTGCCTCAGATCGAGGTTACCTTCGACATCGACGCCAACGGCATCGTGCATGTAAGCGCCAAGGATCTGGGCAGCGGCAAGGAGCAGAGCATCACCATCACCGCTTCCACCAACATGAGCAAGGACGACATCGACAAGGCCGTTCGTGAGGCCGAGCAGTTTGCCGCCGAGGACAAGAAGAAGCGCGAGGAGATCGACACCCGCAACGGCGCCGATCAGCTGGTGTTCCAGACCGAAAAGACCCTGGCCGAGCTGGGCGACAAGGTGGACGCTGCCAAGAAGGCCGAAGTGGAAAGCAAGCTGGCTGAGCTGAAGGAAGCCCTGAAGGGCACCGACATCGAGGCCATCAAGGCAAAGCAGGAGGCTGTGCAGAAGGCCTTCTACGCCATCAGCGAGGAGCTGTACAAGAACGCTCAGGCTGCTCAGGGCGCACAGCCCGGTGCGGACGCGGGCGCTGCCAATGGCGGCAAGCCCGACGACGGCGTGGTTGACGCGGACTTCAAAGAGGTATAAAATAATACTCTCAGCCGCCCCGGCCCAGGCTGGGGCGGCAATTTCTGGTTGTGCGATTCAGGCAACACCACACCATTCACGGCGAGCGCCTCATACGGCGTATCGCCCCGGTGATTTTACATGAGGGGCCCGCCCGGCGGGCTTTTAGGTGAGAAATTTATGGCAGACAAACGCGATTATTACGAGGTCCTTGGCGTTGCGAAGAACGCCAGCGACGATGAATTGAAAAAAGCGTACCGCAAGCAGGCCAAAAAGTATCACCCGGACCTGAACCCGGGCGACAAGGAGGCCGAGGCCAAGTTCAAGGAAGTGAACGAGGCCTACGAGGTGCTGGGCGACAAGGAAAAGCGCGCCCGGTACGACCAGTTCGGCTTTGCGGGCGTGGATCCCAGCTACGGCGCAGGCGCCGGCGGCGCGGGCGGCTTCAATGGCGGCTTCGGCGGCTTTGGCGGCGGCTTCGGCGGCGTGGATCTGGGCGACATCTTCGGTGATATCTTCGGCGGCGGTTTTGGCGGCGGCTTCGGCGGCGCCCGGGCCAACCCCAACGCCCCCCGCAAGGGCGCGGATGTGCGGGTGAGCCTGGTGCTCAGCTTCATGGAGGCCGTGCACGGCTGCACCAAGACCATCACCATCAACAAGCAGGACACATGCCCCGAATGCGGCGGCAGCGGCGCGGCCAAGGGCACCAGCCCCGAGACCTGCCCGGACTGCCACGGCACCGGCTATGTGAACCGGAACATCCGCATGGGCGGCATGGTCATGCAGCAGCGCCAGCCCTGCTCCCGCTGCGGCGGCAAGGGCAAGATCGTGAGCACCCCCTGCGGCCACTGCCACGGCACCGGCAAGGTGGGCGCGAAAAAGACGCTGGAGGTCAAGATTCCGGCCGGCATCAACGACGACCAGAGCATCGCGCTGCGCGGCCAGGGCGACGCCGGTGTGAACGGCGGCCCCGCCGGTGACGTGATCGTGATCGTGACCGTGCGGCCCGACCCCATGTTCGAGCGGGACGGCTACGACGTATGGGTCAACGTGCCCATCACCTTCAGTCAGGCGGTGCTGGGCGCCTCCGTGGTGGTTCCCACCGTGGACGGCAAGGTGGAATACACCGTGCCCGAAGGCACCCAGAGCGGCACCACCTTCCGGCTGCGCGGCAAGGGTATCCAGTATCTGGGCGGCCGCGGCCGTGGCGACCAGTATGTGAAGGTGAACGTGGAGATTCCCAAAAAGCTGAACAAGGCCCAGCGCGAGGCGCTGAAAGCCTTTGAGGAGACCCTCAAGGACGAAAACTACGAGCAGCGCAAGGGCTTCTTCAAGAACCTGAAGGATCTGTTCGACAAGAACAAGTAAACAAATGCAAAGCACCCGTTCCGGAGGAAAAGCCGGAACGGGTGCTTTTTGTTTTGCTTGGTTGTTCTTTAGAACGGATCCTTGGTTTTTGGATTCTGTAATGCAAAGCGCCGCCATCTTATACTATCTTTAGAGCAAAATCACGGTCTAAAGAAGGAGGCGGCGAAATGGATGCCAGGGCAGTGGGGCAGCGAATCAAAGCTGCAAGAGAAAAGAAGGGGCTGACCCAGGAAGAGCTTGCCGCCCGGGTGGAGATCAGCCCCACCCATGTGAGCGTGATCGAGCGGGGCACCAAGATTCCCCGGATGGATACCTTCGTGGCCATTGCCAATGTGCTGGAGGTTTCGGCGGACAGTCTGCTGGTGGATGTGGTGGATCACGCGGTGGAGAGCGCGGCTTCGGAGCTGTCCGGCCTGATGGAGAACCTTCCGCGGGAAGAAAAAGAGCGGATTCTGAAAGTGGTATCCGCCATGGTTGAATAACACAGGATGGAAGAGCAGACAGCTTTTCCATCTTTTTTTATTTCATCGACAGCGCGGGTGTGATTTCGACATCGAGGGAGATGTATACTTGTGCTAAAGAACAAGGAATGTTTCAAAAGATGGAGGAATGCGAAATGAATCAGTTTGAAAAAATCGTGGAAAAAATTGCCCGGGAAAACGGCGCCGCGCCGGACGAGGTGATGGCCGAAATGCAGCGGGCCATCGATCTGGCCTGTGACCGGCAGAGCGCCGGTTCCGCGCCGCTGTGGGCGGGGATGAGCTTCCGGGGCGAGCGCCCCGCCCCGGAGGAGCTGGTGCTGAGTCTGGCGGTGCTGCTGCAGCAGGAGGGCAGCCCTGCCCGCTGAGCAGAAAAATGCCCCCCGCACCCGGAAAACCGGATGCGGGGGGCGTGTTTCGTTGTGAGAAAAAGCGGAGTCGTCAGGCCTGATCCTTTGCCTCGAACCAGAAGCAGGAGCCTTCGCCCAGCGTGCTGTTCGCGCCGAAGCGGAAGCCGTGGCTTTGCAGGATTGCCTTGGTGATGGAAAGCCCCAGACCGGTGCCCACCTTGCCCGCGTCGCTGCGGCTGCGGTAGTAGCGGTCGAAGATATAGGGCAGGTCCTCCTTGGCGATACCCGCGCCGTGGTCGGCCACCTCCACCCGCACGGTGCCCTTTTCCGGGGCGTTCACCCGCAGGATGAAGACGTTGTCCGGCCCGATGTGGTGCATGGCGTTGCCCAGCAGATTGTGCAGCACCCGTTCCATCATGGCCGGGTCCGCCGAGATGGTGCAGTCGGTTTCCGGATCCGGCAGCTCCAGCTTCAGGGTGTAGCCGTTCTGGGCGCACACCGCCTCGTACCGCTGGGCCACCTCCTCGCACAGCTGGGAAAGGTCGAACCGCACCTTTTCCGGCTTGTCGGTGCCGCTGCTCATCTTGGAAAGCTCCATCACGCTGTTCACCAGCCCGCTCAGCCGGTCGGTCTCGTCCACAATCACGTCCAGCTGGGCGGTGCGCTTCTCCGGATTGTCGCCGGTCAGGTCACGCACCGTCTCCGCATAGCCCTTGATCAGGGTGAGCGGAGTGCGCAGATCGTGGCTCACGTTGGCCAGCAGATCCCGCTGCAGCTGTGCGGCGCGGGATACCTCGCCCGCCATGTGGTTGAAGTCCGCCGCCAGCAGGCCAATCTCATCGGTTTCGGGCACGTTCACCCGCACCGAGTAGTCGCCCTCCGCCAGCTGCCGTGTGGCGTGGGAGAGCTTGGTCAGCGGTTTGGTGAACCAGCGGCTGAACAGCCAGGACGCCACAACGGAGAAGGCCATCAGGCACAAAAAAATCCAGGGCATCAGCTGGCCCAGCACCACGCTCGCCTCGTCGATGCGGGCCAGGCTGGTGCAGAAGATCACCGAGTAGATTTCGTCGCCGTTTTTGGCCACACGGCCCACCGCCATCTGCCGGGTGGAGACGTTCTTGTCCACCACCAGCTCCTTTTTCACAAAGCCCTGGCTGAGCACCGTGGCCCGCAGGCTTTCCACCACGCTGCCGTTCCACACCGAGGTCTTGCCGTTGATGGAGGTGGTGAAGGAGGCCTCGTGCAGCAGACAGGGATACAGGTTTTCAAAGCCGGTCACATGCTGGAGGGTGGAGTCCGCCAGATCAAAGCAGGTGTTGGAGGCATCCAGCTTGCGGCTCTGGATGGCCGAAAGCAGCGAGGCCTCGAAGCTGCTGCTCACCTGCGCGTCCAGAATGGGCAGGCTGCGGGTGCTGATGGGCTCGGTGGAGGACTCGATGATGGACACCACCGTGTTCACCTGATTCAGAAGATGCTTGTAGATGTAGTGGTTGTACAGCGGCTGCATGAAGTGGGTTACAAAGACCCATACCAGAATCAGCACAAAGGCGCTGGCCAGGCACAGAAACATCATCAGCCGGTAGCGCAGGCTGAAAAAATGGGGTTTGGTTTTTGCCATAAACGGCGCTCCTTACTTGACCGCTTCCGGGTCGAATTTGTAGCCGATGCCCCAGACGGTGACGATGGCATCCCGATAGCGGCCCAGATGGCTGCGCAGCATCTTGATGTGGGTGTCCACGGTGCGATCCTCGCCGTAGTAATCGTAGTTCCACACCTTCTGCAGAATCTTCTCGCGGGAGAGAGCGATGCCCCGGTTGGTGGCCAGGAACACCAGCAGATCGAACTCCTTCGGGGTGAGGGACGCCTCCTGCCCGTCGATCTTCACGCTGTGGCTCACCGAGTCCACCGTGAGGCCGCCGAAGGTGTAAACGCCGCCCTCGGCCTCGGTTTTGGGCAGGGTGCGGTTCAGCACCACCTTCACCCGGGCCACCAGCTCCCGGGGGCTGAAGGGCTTGACCACATAGTCATCTGCGCCGCCCTCCAGACCGGCCAGCTTGTCGTATTCCTCGCCCCGGGCGGTGAGCATGATGACGGGTGTGTTGATCTTGCGGCTGCGCATCTGGCGCAGGCAGGTCATGCCGTCCACAAAGGGCATCATCACGTCCAGAATCACCAGGTCGATGCCGCCCAGCGAAAGAGCGGCCAGCGCCGCGCCGCCGTCGCTGGCTTCCTCACAGGTGAAGTTCTCGTGCTCCAGATGGGCGCGGATCAGGTCCCGGATGCGGGGTTCGTCATCTACGATCAGGATTTTTGGCATAAAAGATTACCTCCTGTTAATTTTTGCAAAAGCGGCCGGGGAAGCCCGGAGCCGCAGTTCTGTCTCCCGGTAACACCGCACAATTCACGCCTGCCGGCTCAGGCGGCGTATCGCGCCAAAATTTTCCGTGCTGTTTTCCAAAAATGCTCGCCAGGCCACAAAGGATTGGCTGTGCTTTTTGGTTCACATCACAAAAAATTTTCCGGCGCGCTCCACCATCTGGAATTGCGCGGTATTACCTTTATATTACCATAATAGGGGAGCGGTGTGGACAAAATGTGAAAGCCGAGCAAAAAATTCGTGGCGCTTGATTGACGGAGCCTTTCAGGGGGCGTACAATGTGGGGGAATGAACGCCCCGCCCACCGAAAAGAGGTGGCCGGAGTGGGCAGAAAAAGGGAAAAAAGATCCAGATGGTTCGCCCGGTGAACAGGGCGGAGGAGGGACGAGGAATGAGTCAGGATATGACGCGGGGTAACCCGGCACGGCTGATCCTTTTGTTTGCGCTGCCGCTGTTTGTGGGCAACCTGTTTCAGCAGCTTTACAACATGGCGGATACCCTGATCGTGGGGCGGGCGCTGGGAGCCCAGGCACTGGCGGCGGTGGGCTGCACCGGCAGCCTGAGCTTTCTGATTCTGGGCTTTGCTCAGGGGCTGACCAGCGGCTTTTCGGTGGTGCTGGCCCAGCGCACCGGCGCACGGGACGCCGAGGGCGTGCGCCGCAGCTACGGGTGCGCCATTCTGCTCACCGGGCTGGCCACCCTGCTGATCACCCCGGCGGCGGTGGCGCTGTGCGGCCCGCTGCTGGGGCTGCTGCGCACCCCAGCGGATATTCTGCCCCAGGCGCAGGCGTATATCTCCATCATCTTCGGGGGCATGTTCGCCTCGCTGCTGTTCAACCTGCTGGGCAACACCCTGCGGGCCCTGGGCGACAGCCGTACCCCGCTTTATTTTCTGGTGGCGGCCAGCGTGGTGAACATCGTGCTGGACATTCTGCTCATCACCCGGTTTTCCATGGGGGTGCAGGGGGCGGCGCTGGCCACGGTGGCGGCCCAGCTGGTGAGCGGTGGGCTGTGCCTGTGGTACATCGGCCGCTGGTTCCCCCAGCTGAAGCTGAGCCCCCGGCATTTCCTGCCCGGCCCGGCGGAGGTGTGGGCGCATCTGCGCATCGGCCTGCCCATGGCCTTTCAGACCTGCCTGATCTCCATCGGCACCCTCATTCTGCAGGCGGCGGTGAACGGCCTTGGAGCGGATGCGGTGGCCGCCTTCACTGCAGGCAACCGGCTGGAGGGTGTGTTCACCATGCCGCTGGTGTCCTTCGGCACCACCATGGCCACCTACACCGCCCAGAACTACGGCGCACAGGATTACCGGCGCATTGCGCTGGGCCTGCGCCAGTGCCTGACCATGGCGCTGGGATACAGCGTGGCCGCGGCCGCGGTGAGCATCGGTCTGGGGCGGCAGCTGGCCGGCCTGTTCCTGCCCGGGCAGGCCGAGGTGGCCCGGCTGGCCCACATCTACCTGATCATGGTGGGCATTGGCTACTGCTCGCTGGCGGTGCTGTATATCTGCCGGTTCAGCCTGCAGGGCCTTGGCCGGGGCGCGGTGCCCACCGCCGCGGGCGTGGTGGAAATGGCCATGCGCATGGTGGCGGCGCTGCTGCTCACCGCCCCGTTTGGTATGGCCGGGGCCTGCTCAGCCGCACCCCTTGCCTGGACGGCCAGCGCCATTCCGCTGGCGGTGGCGCTGTGGCGGGAGGTGCGCATCCTGCTGGGACGGGCGCAAACCCGGCCGCAGACTGCCGCCCGTTGAACCGGCCGCCCCGTGGGCACATATTTTAAGAATCCGGCACATATCTATGAACCAGTGCTTCGCATGACCGAAGAGCAGTTCATGGAGGAGGGATCCAGACAATGTTTGTGTTGACGTTGGGCAAAAAGAGCCTGCGCAGGCTGGGCGCCGCCGCGGTGTGCGGCATTGCGCTGGCGGGGGCGGTGCTGGCGGTGAGCGGCTTCATCCACGCGGGGGACGGCGCGCTGGAGGCCAGCGCCTCGGCCGCGGTGAGCGGGGCCGCCGTGCCCGGGCAGATCGCCGGCTCGGAGGACATCGCCGCCTTTTTCAAGTGCTTCGGGCTGGAGGTGGATCTGACCACCGCCACGGTGGATAAGGTGAAGATTCCCAAAAAGTGGGACGAGAGCTTTTCCGCCTTCAACACGGTGGTGAAGGAGAGCGGCTTCGATCTGGCAGACAGCAAGGGCAAAACCGTGGAAAAATGGCTGGTGGAGTGCCCGGCCCGGTCGGGCGGCGACACCACCTGCCAGTGTGTGCTGCTGGTGTATAAGGAAAAGCCGGTGGGAGCCTACCTGCTGAACGAGCCCTCCGGCGAGGTGCTGGGGCTGGCAAACGCCGCAGCCACCCCCGCGCCCCTGACCGATGAACAGGCGGCCCAGAACGCTGCGGGCTTCGGGGAAGGGGCCGCCCAGGCCTCGGCGGACGGCGAGGTGCAGACCCAGCCCCCGGCGGATAGCGCCGCCCAGCAGGCCAGCGGCGACGAAATTGTGGAGTTTGATCTGGCGCAGGTGGGGGCGAGCCGGTGGAATGAGAATTGCCCGGCCCCATGCGGCAGAAAAGAGCGGAACAAAAAAAGTTAAAAAAACCAGGACTTGACAACCCCGATTCCGTATGCTATTATATATAAGCACTCAACAAGAGGGCAAACAAAATAGCGCGGAGTGGAGCAGCCTGGTAGCTCGTCGGGCTCATAACCCGAAGGTCGTGGTTCAAATCCAGCCTCCGCAACCATCGATAAGTTGACAGATTCCGAATGGAATCTGTCAACTTTTTTTATGTCTCAAAAACAACAAAAAAGCCGCAGGATTTTCCCGCGGCTTTTTTGCTTTATCCGTAAGAAATTTAATAGTATATATGATTCCTTTTTAAGGAGGTCATACCTAATGAATAAAAGCGAATCCATCAAAGCCGGTCTTCGCAAGCGTTTCCAGTCGGGCGAGTCAAAGCTGGCAAGGAGAAAATGCTATGGGTATAAACCTGGTGCCAACGGCGAACTGGTTATTGATCCGGAGGAAGCCGAAATTGTTACCCGCATTTTTACGCAGTACCAAAGTGGCATGAGTTTGGGAGCGATTGCCGCTGAACTGTCCAAACAGCAAATTTCCTCTCGACAGGAAAAGCTCAATGGAGCCGGGAGGCTATCCACAAGCTGTTGTCCAATGAAAAATATACGGGCCGAGTTCTGTTGCAGAAAACGGTCCGCACTGGCAGTGTGCAGGTGAAGAATGGAGGCGAAGAAGTGCAATATCTGTACGAGAACGCCCATGCGGCCATTATTTCGGACGAGCTGTTTTGGAATGTGCAGAAAATGAAAGCCAGCCGGGCAAAAATTGTCAGTTAAGCAGCTTTTTGTTACAATGAAGAAAACACATGGGGGAGTGATTTCGATTGCGCATCATCACAAGAATCACCCTCCTGGACGCAAAGAAAAACAGAAAGACGGAACACCCTTCGGGTAGCCGCTTATTGCCGACGTCAGTACGGAACGCCCGGAACAGGAAACCAGCCTGGATCTTCAGGTCCGATACTATACACAGCGGATCGAAAGCACTCCGGGATGGGTAAACGCCGGCGTTTTTGCAGAAAAAGCCTCCGGGCTGAGCATAAAGCGCCGCAAGGAATTTCAAAGACTTCTGGATAGCTGCCGGAACGGTGAGATCGATATGGTCCTGGTAAAATCCGTGAGCCGGTTCGGGCGGGATTCCCTGGAAATGTTCAAAATCCTTCGGGAATTGCAGGCCTTGGATGTGGATGCTTTTTCGAGGAAGAAGGAATTCACAGCAAGGATCGTCAGGTGCAGTATTATCTCACGATTTACTGCGCCTTCGCGCAAACGCAGAGCGAGAACGCAAGCCGGAATATCCGCTGGGGCATCGAGCACAGCTTTATGGACGGAACCTCTGGCTATGCGGAGTTTGTCTGCTTTGGATATAAAAGGGATCGGGACGGTGCGCTTTGTCCCGATGAACCGAACGCCTCCATCGTTCGCCGGATGTTTGAGATGCGGGCCGCCGGTGCTAGCCTTGGTGCAATATCAGATTGGTTGTATCAACAGGGCGTTCCCTCCCCACGAGGAAAAGAGCGTTGGAGCCGAGAGACCATCAAGAAACTGCTCCAGAATGAAAAATATATCGGGAGTGTGTTGCTCCAGAAAACCTATGTGCAGGATTTATTTAGTCGAAAACAATGCAAGAATATGGGCGAGAAGCTGCGGTATCTGTACCAGTTTGCTCACCCCGCGATCATCAGCCCGGAGTTGTTTGAAAAGGTAAATCCTGCTATCTATGCAATAATAAACCGTAATCCGGAAGAAGCCGACGCCCCCGGCGAAAAGGAAGAAGGAAAGCAGCCATGACTTTTGCGGTGGAAAAAGCATTTGACGGCCAGAAAATTATACTGGCAGAAGTTCAGGCTAAATTAGCCGTAGCAGAAAAACAGGTTTCCAGCGGCAAAATACTTCCCGCAAAAGAAGCTCTTGC
>ENA-OQIJ01000045-OQIJ01000045.1-human-gut-metagenome-genome-assembly--contig:-NODE-45-length-45635-cov-3.608201_pt1 | contig 45635 bp, 45 predicted proteins | sample MGYA00242582_ERZ504747 | MGnify/ENA primary metagenome ERZ504747 (study PRJEB26092, sample SAMD00036435) | human gut metagenome | host: Homo sapiens | study: EMG produced TPA metagenomics assembly of...
ATAATCTCTGTCTCTATATTACCTGTTTCTTACGAGAAATGCAAGGTCTTTTGTGTAATATTCTGCTAAAATTTTCGTATGTTACCCATTTGTTTTGTACAAGTTCGACATAAATCGGGTGTTTTTTAGACAAACGCACAAAAAGTCCCCTGTAAGGTGCTTTTTACACTTTGCAGGGGATTTGTGCAATCCGGAAATTATTTTCAGGTCCCGTAGATGTAGTACGGGTTCTCGCCGCTGTAGACGCTGCGGCGGTTCCAGACCGTGTGGGTGGCCAGATATTCGGCCCAGGCATGGTAGCCCGCGGCATTGAAGTGGACGCCGTCCTTCGTGGCGTAGTCGTCGATCTGGCTGCCGTCGGCGGGGTTGGTCAGGGCCTCGCGGATGTTGATATAGTAGCAGCCCTTGCGCAGCGCCATGTTGGCCAGCAGGTCGTTGACCGTGGCAATGCGTGTGTTGTCCAGACCGGGCTTGGAGGCGACCACATCCTCCTGTACGCCGGGGATGGACTGGATATAAATCGTCACGCCGGGGTTCAGCTGCTCACGCAGCATATCAATGAGGCGCTCATAGTAGGCGATAAAGCTGTCCTCACTGCCCTGCACGACGAGGTTGTTCGTGCCGACAAGGATATAGAGATAATCCGGCTGGCTGGCGGCAATGGTTTCCATCGGGGTCTCGTTCGCACCGGTGACGGCGTTCTTGACGCTGACATTGTTGACAAAGGTCTGCACGCCCGCGCTGACGTAGGTGGCGTAGTGGGCATTGTGGTAGCCCGTATCGTAGATGCCAAGGCCCGACGCGATGCTGTCGCCCGCGAAGGTGACGGTGTTGAAATAGTCGTTCGTCACGGTACCCAGCATCGGGACGGCCACCATGCGGTGATCGGTGTTGCGGTACTCGGTATCGATCGTGGCCGCGACGGCCTCGGACTTGTCCCACGCGGCGGTATCGACGCCCGGCAGGATGCGCTGCGGCTCGGCAATGTCTGCCGGGGCTGCCGAGGGGGCCTCGGTGGGCACAGCGGCGGATGCGGCTTGCTCCGGCGTAGCGGATTCCGCCGGGGAAGTCTGAGCCGGGGCACTCTGCCGCGTGAACCAGAAGTAGCCCACGCCGATGCAGAGCACCGCCAAAACAACGATGAGGATCAGGAACAGTCTGCGCTTGCGGCGCCTGCCTGCGACCTCATTACGGTAGGTATAAAAATCAGCCATAAAAGCTCCTGTTCTTTACGCAATCAAGCATGTATAGCTATTATACGCCGGAACCGCACCGGGTACAAGTGGCCACAGCAAATTTTACAGACCAAAAAAGGGACGTTTGCAAAAATCAGCTTGACGCTTTTCTCCTGTACCCCTATAATAAGAGTAAGATTAGACGTGACCAATCATCACAGAACGGAGGTCCTGCCCCATGGCATGGATGATCGTATCCGACAGCTCCTGCGAGATCCGCGAGCTGGAAAACCCGGCACCGGGCGTGCAGTTTGCCCTTGTACCGTTTAAAATCCGCGTTGGTGAACGCGAGTATGTTGACCTTGCCACGCTGAACACCCGGCAGATGCTGCAGGCCATGACCGACTACAACGGTGCCAGCACCACCGCCTGCCCCAGCCCCGAGGAATGGGCCGAATATTTTTTGCAGGCGGACAACGTGTTTGCCCTCACCATCAGCAGCAACCTGTCCGGCAGCTACAATGCCGCCATGGCCGCGCGCGAGATGGTGCTGGAGGAGCACCCCGAAAAGAAATTTTTGTGCTGGACACGCTGAGCTGCTCCGGTGCGCTGGCCGGTGCCGCCGAGCTGGCCAACAAGCTGATCGGCGAGGAACAGGCATTTGACGACATCTGCTTTGCGCTGAAAAAGTTTGCCGATAGCACCCACATCCTGTTTGCACTGGCGAGCTTTGACAATCTGGCCAAGAACGGCCGTGTCAACAGGGTAGTGGTTTTATCGCAGGCCGCCTGAACATGCGCGTTTTGGGCCGCCGCACGCCGGACGGCAAGATCGACTTTTACTTCAAGACACGCGGCGAGACCCGCGTGCTGGCAAAGATTCTGGAGCAGATGGACGAGGACAAATACGATGGTGTCCATCCGGTGCTCATCAGCGAGTGCGGCAATCAGAACGCCGCCCAGCTTTTGCATCACGGCATTGAGGCCAAGTGGCCCGGCGCTCCGGTGAAGATCGTGCCCTGCTCCGGCCTGTGCAGCTTCTACGCGCAGGATCAGGGCATCATTATCACGTATTGAGGCAAAAATATACCGCCGTGCATGGATTTGCACGGCGGTTTTTGTTTTGTCATTCGTAGGGGCGGATTCCATATCCACCCGCTTTGTTTTCCCTGCCGCAAACGGGCACGGGCGCATATAGAATGCGCCCCTACGGTGTTACCGTATTTTGCCGTGGATTTTATTCCGGCAGCCGCTCCTTCACGAAATCCAGGAACGCCTGGGCGGCGGGGGCGAGGTTCTCGCCGCAGGCGAGACCGATCTCCATCATCTGGTGGGGATTCATCGGGCGCTCCACGACGCCGGGATAGCCGTCCTGGTGGTTGATGGCGTTGTTTACGCTGATGCCCAAGCCCGCCGACACCATGGCATAGGTCGCCGTGATGTCCATTGTGGAATAGCGCGCGTCGGGGCGGGCCTTCAGCTTGTCAAAAATCAGGGTGATGTCGGTCTCCATGCCCGGGTAGCTGTCGATGAACGGCTCGGTTTTCAGGCTTTCCACCGGGAAGGACTCGCGGTCCGCCAGCGGGTGGTTTTTGGGCAGCAGGACCATCAGCTCGTCCTGGCGGATGGGCAGCCAGACCGGCAGCGAGTCACGGTGGCTGATGAGGCAGAAATCCGTGCGGTGATCCAGCAGCATCTCGGCCAGCTCGCTGCTGGTGCCGTTGACGATCTTGATAACCACGCCGGGGTGCCGTGTGCGGAACGCCGCCATCATCCGGGTGACCCACTCATAGTAGCAGTTATACGCCGTACCGATGACAATGGTGCCGCAGTCTGCGCCGCGCACCTTGGCTGCGGTCTGTTCCAGCCGCTCCTGCGCAAACAGCAGCTCACGCACCGACGGCAGCAGCTGGCGGCATTCCGCGGTGGCTGCACGCGCTTTTGGCACGGTGCAGCAGCGCAAAGCCCAGCTCCTTTTCCAGCGTTGCCACGCTGCGGCTGATGCCGGAGACCGTAAAACCCATCTCCTCCGCCGCCGCACGCAGGCTGCCGCGGTCGATTGCCTTTAATAAGATCTGCCAGCGTTCTGTATCCATCTTGTACCTCTTATTGCTATATTTGCAATTTTGTAAAAATTGTGTTACGTTTTTATCAATCATAAGACAGAACGTCGGATTTGTCAAGAGCAGGAGGACGGAAATTAAAAAAGCCTCCCCCGGTTACGAGGGAGACAGCCCCATGAGCCGGAGCTTGGGGTTCATCACTCTTTTATATTCCGCTCCTGCTTGCGCTTCATGCGCTCAAGCAGAGCTGCCTTCTGCTTGTCCCATCTGGCATCGTACTCCGGGGTAGCCGGGTCGATGCAGCGGGCAAAGCTCCAATGCAGGCCGTCGCGGCGGCTCAGCTTAAAGCGCAGATACCAGTGCCCGCAGTAGGGGCAGGCTGCTCTGGTAAAGTAGCCCGTGTTGCCGCGCTTGAGCCAGACCTCGTCGTTTTGCAGCGGCGCGCCGCACTCAGGGCAGCGTGCCTGATACAGCTCAGGCACGCTGCGGTAGTCGTCGTGTTCCATGCGGTTCATGAACAGCTGCACGTCGCGGCCCGTGTTCTCGGCACCGAGCAGCGCCTCGGTCAGCAGCTCCTCCTCCGTCGGATAGGTCGCGAGGCCCTCGGCCAGCGGCAGCTTGCGGCAGACCCTGGCCGTATAGAGCGCGTCGTCCAGCGCGTTGTGGAACGGTTCTTCCTTGGGAATGCCCAGGCGGTCCACAACGCTTTCCAGGGTCAGGCCCTCTCCCTCCTTGCGGGGGTAAGCCTGCAGGAAGATGCGCTGCAGGTCGTACCAGCGGTTCGGCCAGTTTTCATCCAGCCCGACGAGGAACAGGTTTTGCTTTAAAACCGGCACGTCGTCCAGGCCCCACTCGGCCAGCTCGGCATCGTCGCCCGCCCAGTCAAGAAATTTCTGCAAGCCTTCCTTCATCGGCAGGCCCGCGTCCAGGTCGCCCTGGGACAGACCCGTGACCTTGGCGATATGATGCTGCAATTTGCGGAAAATATGCGGCTTGAGGTTGACCTCAAACGTATCCAGCACGTCGCCGCGGTCATTGATGCGGGCCGCGCCGATCTGAATGATTTCACCGCGCAGCGTCAGCTCCGTGCCGTGATAGAGGAAGGTTTTCGGCTGGTAGCCGATGTTCCATTCCAAATCGAAAACGATCAGATTCACAGGTCAGGTCTCCTCATTCAAAATAAACTTCTCCACCGCCAGGCCCACGCCGTCGTGGTCGTTATCGGCGGTCAGGTAGTTGGCCGCGGCCTTGACCGGCGGCTGGGCGTTGCCCATGGCCACACCCATACCGGCCAGGCGTATCATCGGCAGGTCGTTCCAGCCGTCACCGCAGGCCATCAGGTTGGCGGGGGTCAGGCCCTTGGCGCGCAGCAGAATTTCCAGCGAGGTATCCTTGCCGACGCCGAGGGGCATTGTTTCAATAAAGAAAGGTGCGCTGCGGCAGATGGACAGCTTGCCCGCAAACTCCTGCTGCATCAGCTCCTCAACGTGCGGCATGTCGGCGGGGTCGCCGGTCAGCAGCAGCTTGTTGATGGGGTAGGTCACCTCGGCGGGCAGGTTTTCCACCTTGCGCACGGGGATCTTGTTGATGCGGGCTTCCTCCAGCACATAGGGGGCGTCGGGGACCTCGGTCACGATGCCGTTTTTGTCGTAGGTCAGCGGCACGACGTTCCAATAGCAGCTGAACGTGCAGACCGGCTCGATCAGGTCTGCCGGGAAGGCATGCTGCACCAGCGTCTGTCCGGTCCGGCAGTCGATGATCTTGCCGCCGTTGTAACTCAAAATACAGCCACCGTACTTTTCTAGCTCGAGCTCCCTGGCCAGCGGCTCAATGCCGACGGTGGGCCGCCCGCTGGCCAGCACGATGCAGACACCGCGGCGGGCCGCCTCCTGCAATGCCGCCTTTGTGCGCGGCGTGATGACTTTTTCGGTGTTGGTCAGGGTGCCGTCAAGGTCCAGCGCCAGAACTTTATATTGCATGGTTATTCCCCCGGAATGCAGATTTGTGTATATTGTACTCTAAAATGGGGGATTATGCAAGCATCTTGACTTCCCCTGTGGGTGAAAGCCGGCCCCGCAGGGCCGGATGAGGGGCACGTTTGCCATTTTTACCCGTTGGCGGGATACCATGGCAGGGTCGGCCCTCATCAGTCAGTGGTCGGAGCCACTGACTGCTTCCCCCGCGGTGGAAGCCTTTTGTTTAAGATTAGCCATTTCTAACGTATTGACAAACATTCTCACCTATGCTACACTATCCGAAGCAATAAGGGAGTAGTCAGCGCAGCGGTGGAGCAGCCGCCGCGCAGTTCTGCCAACACAATGAGCGTTTGCTCTGGCTTTACTTTAAACGACGAGACTTATCTGCCCGTTTTCACGGGTGGATAGGTCTTTTTTATTGTCTGCACCCTGCCAAAACGGAGGAGAAAATCATGACTTTATTCGACCTGATACTGATTGCCGTCAGCCTCTCGATGGACGCATTCGCCGTCTCGATCTGCAAGGGGCTGTCCGTCCGCAAGGTAAGTCTGCAGCACGCTACGATCTGCGGCGTCTGGTTCGGCGGGTTCCAGTTTTTGATGCCTGCACTGGGCTATTTTTTAGGTGACCGGTTTGCCGCGCTGCTGACGAAGTTCGGCCCGTGGATCGCGTTTGTGCTGCTGGCGCTCATCGGTGAGAACATGATCAAGGAGAGTTTTGGCGGCGACGAGCAGCTGGACGACGACTACTCCGCCAAAGCCATGCTGCCGCTGGCCATCGCCACCAGCATTGATGCGTTCGCCGTCGGCGTCAGCTTTGCAGCCATGCAGATGGACATTCTGCCCGCTGCCGGGCTGATCGGCGTTATCACCTGCCTGCTGTCCGCCATCGGCGTTAAGGTCGGTGCCATGTTCGGCGACAAGTACCGCGCCCCCGCCGAGCGCATCGGCGGCATTGTGCTGATCCTGATCGGTGTCAAGACGCTGCTGACGGGGCTGGGTGTGCTGTAATTTGGTGTACCTGTAGGGGCCGGGCATGCCCGGCCCGCGGCTTACCCGCAAACGCCCGGATGAGCGGGCGGATATGGAATCCGTCCCTACGGCGTGGGGGCCGATGCTCGTCATCGCCCCGGAAGCGCCTGGGCTGCCGGAAGCTAACGGGTCGCAGATGTGCGGTTCCTGCAACGCTGCAAGACAAGTAAAAACGCTCCGGGCGGTATGGAACATTTTCCATACCGCCCGGAGCGTCATTTATTATTGTAGGGTTCAGCGCAGCACCAGCTGTCCGTTCCCATCCGCATCCACGGTCAGGGTGTCCCCTGCCGTGTGGGCGCCGCCGATGATCTCCTTGGCGATCATCGTTTCCACATGGGACTGGATGTACCTCTTCAAGGGGCGGGCGCCGTAGATCGGGTCATAGCCGCCGTCGATGATGGCGTTCTTGGCCGCGTCGGTGACAACCAGTTTCAGCTGTTTGTCCTCCAGACGTTTGCGCAGGTCGGCCAGCATCAGGTCAACGATGGATCCGATTTCGGTCTTGGTCAGGCTCTTGTAGTAGACAATGTCGTCCAGACGGTTCAGGAACTCGGGGCGGAACTGGCGCTTGAGCAGCTGGTCAATGGCGTTTCTGGCCTCGTCGGACAGCTCGTTGCTGCCGTTGGCGCGGCTCTTTTCCAGATCTTCCAAAATCAGGTCGGAGCCCAGGTTCGACGTCAGGATGATGACGGTGTTCTTGAAGTCCACCGTGCGGCCCTGGCTGTCGGTAATGCGGCCATCGTCCAGCACCTGCAGCAGGATGTTGAATACGTCCGGGTGGGCCTTTTCGACCTCATCGAACAGCACAACGCTGTAGGGGTGGCGGCGCACGGCCTCGGTCAGCTGGCCGCCCTCCTCATAGCCGACGTATCCCGGAGGCGCACCGATCAGACGCGAGACGCTGAATTTCTCCATATACTCGGTCATATCGATACGGACCATGTTCTTCTCGTCGTCAAACAGGGCCTGCGCCAGCGCCTTGGCCAGCTCGGTCTTGCCGACGCCCGTGGGGCCGAGGAACAGGAAGCTGCCGATGGGGCGGTTCGGGTTCGCGATGCCGGCGCGGGAGCGCAGGATAGCGTCCGAGACCTTCTGCACGGCCTCCTCCTGGCCGATGACCCGCTGATGCAGCGTGTCCGGCAGGCGGAGCAGCTTCTCGCGTTCGCCTTCGACGAGCTTGGAGACCGGGATGCCGGTCCAGCGGGCGACGATGTTCGCAATTTCTTCTTCCGTTACGCGGTCACGAAGCAGGCTGGATTCTTTCTTTGCTTCGGCCAGCTTTTCTTCTTCCTCCAACTGCTTTTGCAGGGTGGGCAGCTTGCCGTATTGTAGCTCACCGGCCTTGGCGTAGTCGCCGGTGCGGGTCGCCTTTTCGATCTCGGCCTTGGTGGATTCCACCTCGGCGCGCAGGCTCTGCACCTTGTTCACGGCGTTCTTCTCGTTTTCCCACTGCGCCTTCTTGCTGTTGAAGCTGTCGCGCAGCTCGGCCATCTCCTTTTCCAGTGTGGCCAAACGCTGCTTGGACAGCTCGTCGGTCTCTTTCTTTAAAGAGGCCTCCTCGATTTGCAGCTGGGTGATGCGGTGGTTCATCTCGTCCAACTCGGCGGGCATCGAATCCAGTTCGGTCTTGACCATGGCGCAAGCCTCATCGACGAGGTCGATGGCCTTATCGGGCAGGAAGCGATCCGTGATGTAGCGGTCCGACAGCGTCGCAGCGGCGATCAGGGCAGCGTCCTGAATCTTGACGCCGTGGTAGACCTCGTAGCGCTCCTTCAGGCCGCGCAGGATCGAGATGGTGTCCTCGACAGTCGGTTCATTGACCATGACCGGCTGGAAACGACGCTCCAGCGCGGGGTCCTTCTCGATATACTCGCGGTACTCGTCCAGCGTGGTCGCGCCGATGCAGTGCAGCTCGCCGCGGGCCAGCATGGGCTTGAGCAGGTTGCCCGCGTCCATCGCGCCGTCGGTCTTGCCTGCGCCGACGATGGTGTGCAGCTCATCGATGAAGAGGATGATCTTGCCCTCGGACTTCTTGACCTCGTTGAGGACGCTCTTCAGGCGTTCCTCAAACTCGCCGCGGTATTTGGCACCTGCGACCAGCGCACCCATGTCCAGGCTGAACACGGTATGATCCTTCAGGTTTTCGGGCACATCTCCGCTTTCGATCCGCTGCGCCAGCCCCTCGGCGATGGCAGTCTTACCGACACCGGCCTCACCGATCAGCACGGGGTTGTTCTTGCGTTTGCGGGACAGAATACGGATGACATTGCGAATTTCCGTATCGCGTCCTATCACAGGGTCAAGCTTATGCGCCTTTGCCATTTCGACAAGGTCCTGACCGTACTTTTTCAGGGCGTTGTAGGTGTCCTCCGGATTATCACTCGTGACCCTCTGATTGCCACGCACCACACTCAGCTGCTTCATAAATTTCTCGGTTGTGATGCCGAAAGTCTTGAAGATTTCACTGGCAGCCTTGCCGGGCCGCTGCAAAATGCCGAGGAATACATGCTCTACGCTGATGTATTCATCCTTCATCTGCTTGGCCTGCTGCTCGGCGGCGTTGAGGGCGCGGTCCAGATCGTTGGAGATGTAAATTTTCTCCGGGTCACGGCCCGAGCCGGTCACGCGGGGCAGCGCCTCAACCTTCTGCAAGGCCGCCTGGGCAAAGGCATTGGCGTCAATGCCGAGGGTCTGCAGCAGCTGCGGGATAAGCCCGTCCTGCTGCTGGGCAAGGGCGGCCAGCAGGTGCTCCTGCTCCACCGCGTTGTTGGAATATTCCACCGCGATGCGCTGTGCAGCCTGCAAAGCCTCACGGGTTTTCTGTGTCATTTGTTCGATGTTCATAGTGCGTACCTCCTTTAGTGCAGATAGCGCATTGTTCTGGCAGTCTCGCACGTAAAGTGCTTGGATTTTGCAGCTCAAGAATCTGCTTTCGCAAATTCTGTGTGTTCGTTTTTCTTTAGCACTCTATCTGTTCGACTGCTAATATTGTAGCACATTCGCATACCATGTCAATAGGAAAATTGCAAACAAATTGTGAATTTGCAGAAAAAATCATTGGTAAAAGTTGGAGAAGCAGTCGGAGGGGAGTTGATGGTTAAATATTTTTCTAAATATCTATTGACAGCGGCAGGTGCATAGGAGTATAGTAAAGGCATAGACAGTTAGACGTTCATCTAATTGTTTATCAGGAAAGGAGTTGTTCTGTTTGGGAGATGCTTTCAAGGCACTGGCCGACCCGACGCGGCGGCGCATTTTAGAACTGCTGGCACAGGGCGATCTGACCGCCGGGGAGATCGTCGCACATTTTGATATGACAAAGCCGTCCGTAAGCCACCACCTGAACATTTTAAGAAGTGCGGCGCTTATTACCGATGAGCGCCGCGGCCAGAACATTGTGTACAGTGTGAATCTGACCGTATTTCAGGAATTGATGAAGTGGTTTTATGACTGCGGCCTTGTAAAAGGAGACGATAGCAATGAAAAAAAATAAGCTGTTCTGGATTTTAACCGTGGTCTGCGTGCTGAATTTTGCCGCGCACCTGTACTTCTACCCCTCCCTGCCGGACATTGTGCCCACCCACTGGGGAGCCGGCGGGCAGGTCAACGGCTGGGGGCCGAAATCCACGGTTTTGATTTTGGCCGTGCTGCCGTTTGCGATGTTGATTTTGTTTGAGGTCATCCGCAAAATCGACCCCAAGCATCAAAATTTTGAGAAGTTCGGCAAGGTATGGAACCTGTTCGTAGTGCTGTTCACCGTGATGATGGCCGCGTTCAGCTGGCTGAGTGAGTTGGCTGTTTTCGGTAAGCTGCCGGACAGCAGCAACCTCGTCAGCATTCTGGTCTGCGGCGGCATCGGCGTATTGTTCATCATCCTGGGCAATTTTATGCCGCAGATCAAGCAGAATTATACCTTCGGCTGCCGCACGCCCTGGGCGCTGAACGACGAGCACAACTGGCAGCGCACCCAGCGCATGGGCGGGTACACCTTTGTCGTTATGGGCATTGTCCTGTTGGTGCTTGCCTTCCTGGGCGGCCTGCTGGGCGACATTGCTACGCTGATCGTGCTGCTGGCCGCCGTTCTTGGCGGCAGCGCGTGGATTTATTTGTATTCGTATCTGGTGTACGTGGGGAAGATGAAGTGATTTCTAAAAACGCCGTGTAGGGGCCGGGCACGCCCGGCCCGCGGCTTTCCCGCAAAAGGGCGTTTCCCGTCAGGCTGCAGGCCGCACATGTGCGGCCCCTACCCCCTGCTTTATGGTTCGCAGAAAATCCAATAGCAAACAGCCCGTGCTTCGATTGGGAAGCACGGGCTGTTGTTATGTCTTATTCAATCCCTTTTCAATAAACTCCGGCCCTTATTTATACAGCTCGACCAGATTCAGCAAAATTTCGACGCCCTGATCCATCTTCTCGGCGGTGATGTACTCACAGGGGCCGTGGAAGTTGAAGCCGCCTGTGCCGAGGTTCGGGCAGGGCAGGCCCATATAGCTCAGGGTCGCGCCGTCGGTGCCGCCGCGGACCGGGGTCTCGATGGGTTCAAGGCCCGCCGCGCGGATGGCCTTGCGGGCGTTCTCGACCAGATGGAAGTGGGGCTGAATTTTCTCCAACATATTATAATAGCTGTCCTTGATGTCCAGCTCCACCGTGCCCGCGCCGTAGCGGTCATTCAGGCAGGCGGCAATATGCTGCATCTGGGCCTTGCGGGCGGCAAACTTGGCGGCATCGTGGTCGCGCACGATGTAGCCCAGGTGCGCGGTGGTCACGTCGCCCTGCATACTCGTCAGGTGGAAGAAGCCCTCACGGCCCTCGGTGTGCTCGGGGCGGGAGAAGGCGGGCAGCGCGGCGTGGAACTCCATGGCCACGTTCTGCGCATTGATCATCGAGTTCTTGGCGCTGCCGGGGTGGACGCTGAAGCCGTGCACGGTCACGACGGCAGCGGCGGCATTGAAGTTCTCATAGCTGATCTCGCCGACGTCCTCGCCGTCAACGGTGTAGGCGTAGGCCGCGCCGAAGCCCTCGACGTCAAACAGGCTCGCGCCCTCGCCGATCTCCTCATCGGGGGTGAAGCCGATGCAGAGCTTGCCGTGGGGGCGATTTTCGTCAATGATGCGCTCCAGCGCGGTCATGATCTCGGCCACACCGGCCTTGTCGTCCGCGCCCAGCAGCGTCGAACCGTCGGTGGTGATGAGAGTCTGGCCCTTCATCTCGCGCAGGAACGGGAACACCTTGGGGTCCAGCACCGTGCCGGTGGCGGGCAGCGTGACAGCCTCGCCGTCGTAGTTTTCGTGGATCTGCGGCCGGACGTTCTCACCGCTGGCGTCGTCCGCCGTGTCCATGTGGGCGATAAGGCCCAGCGGCGCGGCGCTCTCCTGCCCCGGGGTGGCAGGCAGCGTGGCGTAGACATAGCAGTGCTCGTCCACATGGGCATCGGTCAGGCCCAGCTCCTTCAACTCCTCAACGAGGATCTTCGCCAGGTCAAACTGGCGCAGCGTGCTGGGGTGGGTGCCGCTGTTGGGGTCAGAGGTCGTGTGGACCTTTACATATTTTAAAAGACGTTCGTAGGCGCGCATGGGCGTGTCCTCCTTATAAAAAGCATTTTGCTGTGATTTCTTAGCTATTATACCACAAAAAGCAGCAATTTCCAACCCTGTGCCCTTTTCAAGCAGCTATTTTTGTGCTAAAATGAATAAGATTATAAAGAATTACTGTGCCTTTTGCGCAGCCTATTATAAGGAGGATATTATGGCAGACAGCATTTTTAAGGATAAGACTCTTCTCATCACCGGCGGCACGGGCAGCTTCGGGCATACAGTGCTCAAGCATTTCCTGTCCACCGACATCGGCGAGATTCGCATCTTCTCCCGCGATGAGAAGAAGCAGGACGACATGCGCCACGAGCTGCAGGCCAACCACCCGCAGTATGCCGGCAAGGTCAAGTTCTACATCGGCGATGTGCGCAACCCGCAGTCCATCCGGGACGCCATGCCCGGCGTCAACTACATCTTCCACGCGGCAGCGCTGAAACAGGTGCCCTCCTGCGAGTTCTTCCCGATGCAGGCCGTGCAGACGAACATCATCGGCACGGACAATGTCCTGCACGCCGCCATTGACGCGGGCGTGGAGCGCGTCGTCTGCCTGTCCACCGACAAGGCCGCCTACCCCATCAACGCCATGGGCATCTCCAAGGCAATGATGGAGCACGTCATCTATGCCAACGCCCGCGTGGCCGCCGAGCGCGGCGGCACGACGATCTGCTGCACCCGCTACGGCAACGTCATGTGCAGCCGCGGCAGCGTCATTCCGCTGTTCATTGACCAGATCCGCGCCGGCAACCCCATCACGATCACCGACCCCAATATGACCCGTTTCCTGATGAACCTGGACGAGGCCGTTGACCTGGTCATGTTCGCGTTTGAGCATGCAAACCCGGGCGATTTGTTCATCCAGAAGTCCGACGCCTCCACCATCGGCGACCTGGCCAAGGCCGTGCAGCAGCTGTTCGGCGACACCGGCACGAACATCATCGGCACCCGCCACGGCGAGAAGCTGTTCGAGACCCTGATGACCCGCGAGGAGCGCCTGCGCAGTGAGGACATGGGCGGTTACTACCGCGTGGCCGCCGACAACCGCGACCTGAACTACGACAAGTTCGTCGTCAAGGGTGAGGTCCACACGATGGCCGACGACTCCTACACGAGCCACAACACGCACCGTCTGGACGTGGAGGGCACGGTTAAGAAAATTTTGACCACCGACTACGTCCAAAACGCGCTGAAAGAGATGGAGGCCGAGAAGGCATGAAGATCCTTGTGACCGGTTCCAAGGGCTTTGTGGGGCGCAATCTCTGCGAGAACCTGAAGGCTATCCGCGACGGCAAGAACCGTACCCGCCCCGCCTTGCAGATCGAGGACGTGTTTGAGTACGACCTCGACACGCCTCCCGCAGAGCTGGACCACTTTTGTGCGGAAGCCGATTTTGTGTTCAATTTAGCGGGTGTCAACCGTCCCAAAAATAACGACGAGTTCATGCAGGGCAACTTCGGCTTCGCCTCTACCCTGCTGGACACGCTCAAATCTCACGCCAACCGCTGCCCGGTCATGCTGTCCAGCTCGATTCAGGCGACGCTGATCGGCCGCTACGGCGAGAGCGACTACGGAAAGAGCAAGCTGGCCGGTGAGGAGCTGTTCTTCACCTACGGGCAGGAGACCGGTGCGCCGGTGCTGGTCTACCGCTTCCCGAATCTGTTCGGCAAGTGGTGCCGCCCCAACTACAACAGCGCCGTGGCGACCTTCTGCAATAACACCGCCAACGACCTGCCCATCACGGTCAATGACCGCGCCACCGAGCTGGAGCTATTGTACATTGACGACCTGGTGGAGGAAATGCTCGACGCGCTGGAAGGTAAACCTCACCGTTGCGATTACGACGGTCTGACGCCGGTTTTCCATGACAGTGGGCGCTACTGTGCCGCGCCGGTGACCCACAAAGTCACACTGGGCGAAATTGCGGATCTTCTGGAAAGGTTCAAGGCTCAGCCCGCAACGCTCGTACTGCCGGAGATTCCGGCGGGCAGCTTTGCAAAAAGCTGTACTCGACGTATCTGTCCTATCTGCCCAAAGAGAAGGTCATCTTTGACCTGAAAAGAACGAGGACGCCCGCGGCAGCTTTACCGAGCTGCTCAAAACCGAGAGCTGCGGCCAGTTCAGCGTCAACGTCTCGAAGCCCGGCATCACAAAGGGTCAGCACTGGCACAACACGAAGTGGGAGTTTTTCATCGTGGTTTCGGGCCACGGTCTGATTCAGGAGCGCCGCGTCGGCAGCGGCGAGGTGCTGGAATTTGAGGTGAACGGCGACAAGCCCCAGGCCATCCACATGCTGCCGGGATACACCCACAACATCATCAATTTGAGCGAGACCGAGAACCTCGTCACCCTGATGTGGGCGAACGAACAGTTCGACCCGGCCCACCCGGATACATTCTTTGAAAGGGTGTAAAACGGGCGCATTGTAGGGGCGAGCAGTGCTCGCCCGTGCCCGTGTGCGGCAGCGACAAAGTTCCTGGGCGGATATGGAATCCGCCCCTGCGATGTAGGGGTCGATGCTCGTCATCGACTCGGAAGTTCGCCCCGGTCGTAACGTTTCTGCGGGCGAACGATGTTCGCCCCTACATCCCCTGCACATATTAGCTACTAAGGAGAAAAGTATGTCTGACTACAGCAGCATTTCCTTTAAAAACAACGGCAAGCTGAAATTGCTCATCATCGTCGGCACCCGCCCGGAGATCATCCGTCTGGCCGCCGTCATCAACAAGACTCGCAAATATTTTGACGTTATCCTGGCCCACACCGGCCAGAACTACGACTACAACCTGAACGGCGTGTTCTTCCATGACCTGCAGCTGGCCGACCCCGAGGTCTATATGAACGCCGTCGGCGCGGATCTGGGCGAGACGATGGGCAACATCATCTCGGAGAGCTACAAGCTCATGGCCGCCATCCAGCCCGACGCCGTGCTGGTGCTGGGCGACACAAACAGCTGCCTGTCCGTCATCGGTGCGAAGCGGCTGCACATTCCCATCTTCCACATGGAGGCCGGCAACCGCTGCAAGGACGAGTGCCTGCCCGAGGAGACCAACCGCCGCATCGTGGACATCATCTCCGATGTGAACATGGCTTACTCCGAGCATGCCCGCCGTTATCTGGCCGACACCGGCCTGCCGAAGGAGCGTACCTACGTGACCGGTTCCCCGATGGCCGAGGTGCTGCACCAGAATCTGGAAAAAATTGAGGCGTCCGATATCCACCAGCGTCTGGGTCTCGAGAAGGGCAAGTACATTCTGCTGTCTGCCCACCGCGAGGAGAATATCGACACCGAGAAGAACTTTACTTCGCTGTTCACCGCCATCAACAAGATGGCCGAAAAGTACGATATGCCGATCCTCTACTCCTGCCATCCGCGCAGCCGCAAGCGTCTGGAGCAGAGCGGCTTTAAGCTCGACAAGCGCGTCATTCAGCATGAGCCTCTGGGCTTCCATGACTACAACTGCCTGCAGATGAACGCCTTCTGCGTCGTGTCCGACTCCGGCACGCTGCCCGAGGAAAGCAGCTTCTTCACGAGCGTCGGCCATCCGTTCCCGGCGGTCTGCATCCGCACCTCCACCGAGCGCCCCGAGGCGCTGGACAAGGGCTGCTTCATTCTGGCGGGCATCGACGGCGACCATCTGCTGCAGGCCGTGGACGTGGCTGTGGAGATGAACCGGAACGGCGACCTCGGCCTGCCCGTGCCCAACTACGTGGACGAGAATGTCTCCGACAAGGTCGTCAAGATCATCCAGAGCTACACCGGTGTTGTCAACAAGATGGTGTGGCGCAAATACTAAGTGACAGGAACACGATATATTATGCGCATACTGGTAGTGACCCAGCATTTCTGGCCGGAAAATTTCCGCATCAACGATATTGTCGAAGGCTTCGTGCAGGACGGTCTCTCTGTGGACGTGCTCTGCGGTCTGCCCAACTACCCGAAGGGCGAATGGTTCGACGGCTACAGCGCCGACGGCCCGTTTGAGGAAGTCTACAAGGGTGCGCGGGTGTTCCGTGCGCGGGAGATCCCCCGCAAGGGCAACACCGGCAAGACGATTTTTCTGAACTATGTCAGCTGGCCGCTCTACGCGGCGGGGGCGTTAAAGCGTCTGCCCGGCGGGTACGATGCGGTGTTCTGCTTCAACACCAGCCCCGTGCTGATGTGCTGGCCTGCCATCCGGTATGCAAAAAAGCACCATATACCGTTTACGAATTACGTCCTTGACCTCTGGCCGGAGAATCTGTACAGCGTGCTGCCGGTCAAAAACAGGTTTATGCGCTGGGCCGCGCAGTCGGTCAGCGACAGCCTGTACAGGCGCTGTGACCGGCTGATCGCCATGAGCGGGCCGCTGCAAGAGCGGCTGTGCGCCCGCACCGGCAAGAGCACGGCGGACGTGGCGGTCATTCCGCAGTACTGCGAGGATTTCTATGCCGTGCCGCAGCATGACGCGGCGCTGGAGGCGCAGTTTGCGGGGCGGTTCAACGTAGTGTTCACCGGTACGTTCACCCCGGCGCAGAGCCTGGACATGGTGATCCGTGCCGTGCTGGACGCCCGCGCCGCCGGGGCGGAGCACCTGCATCTTCTTCTGGTCGGCGACGGCATGAGCCGCGAGGCTTTGCAGAAACAGGCTGCCGACCTGCACGCCGGGGACGCCGTGACGTTTTACGGCAGTGTGCCCGCCGCTGATGTGCCCCGGTTTACGGCGCTGGCCGACGCGCTGCTGATCTCGCTTTCCGACTCACCCGATCTGGGACTGACCGTTCCCGGCAAGCTGGCCAGCTACATGGCCGCGGCCAAGCCGGTGCTGGCCTCGATGAACGGCGCGGGCTATGCGGCAGTCCTGGAGAGCGGCGGCGGGCTTGTCAGCCCGGCCTGCGACCAAAAGGCGCTGGCGGACAATATGCTGGCGCTGTACCGTATGACCGACGCCGAGCGGGCCGCACTGGGCGCGAAGGCAAAGGCGTATTACACCGCCCACTACCGCCGTGCCGAGCTGCTGAAGAGGCTGGAGGAGTTTACGGTCAAAGGCGTTTGAGCGGAACCGCGTTGTAGGGGCGAGCATTGCTCGCCCGCAGCCGTGTGCAGCAGCGGCAGGTTCCCCGGGCGGATATGGAATCCGCCCCTACGTTTCCTTTTGCAAATCGCTCTGCGGTTTTCTCCCTGTCTCCCTCTGGGAGGGAGGTGGCCCCGCAGGGCCGGAGGGGGAGAACCTTGCCACGGCCCGAAATGTTTCGGATAACCGCAGGGTTCTCTCCCCCACCGCCTGCGGGCGGAGCCCCCTCCCAGGGGGGGCCAAGAGATGTGACAACTATCCGATTGAGAGGTACACCCCTTTGGATAAAAAAGTTCTTGTTATCATCCCGTGCTACAATGAGGAGGATAACATCGTCAATACGGTGGAAAATCTGCGCGCGGAATGCCCGGAGGTGGATTTTCTCGTCGTGAACGACTGCTCTACCGACAGCAGCGCCGAGCTGCTTCGCAGGCATCATTACCCGTTCCTGGACCTGCCGGTCAATCTGGGCATCGGCGGCAACGTGCAGTGCGGCTACCTGTACGCCGTGCGCAACGGCTACGATGTGGCCGTGCAGATGGACGGCGACGGCCAGCACGACCCCGCCTACCTGATGGAGATCGTGCAGCCCGTGCTGGACGGCGAATGCGATATGTGCATCGGCAGCCGCTTTGTCAAAAAAGAGGGTTTCCAGACCAGCTTTATGCGCCGGGTCGGCATCCGGTTCTTGAGCGGGCTGATTTTCCTGCTGTCCGGGCAAAGGGTGCTGGACGTGACCAGCGGCTTCCGCGCGACCAATGCGCGGATGACCGCCTATTTTGCCCGGCACTACGCCATCGACTACCCGGAGCCGGAGGCCGCGCTGGCCGCGATTTTGGCGGACTTCAAGGTGGCCGAGGCCCCCGTCATCATGCGGGAGCGGCAGGGCGGCGTGTCCAGCATCCACAGCTTCAAGAGCGTCTACTACATGATCAAGGTCTCGCTGGCGCTCATCATTGACCGTCTGTCCATCCGCAAAAGCAAGGGGGGCCGCGCATGACCGCACAATTACAGCTGTTTATGATTCTGGGCGCGGTGGTGCTGCTGCTCATCATCTTTGCGTTTTTGAAGCGCGGGCTGATGAGCGTCAAGTACAGCCTGCTCTGGCTTGCGCTGGCCGTCGGGCTGGTCATTGCGGCGGCGTTCCCCTACGTGGTCTACGTGCTGCGCGACCTGTTGGACATTGAGATGCCGGTCAATCTGGTGTTTTTGTTAATGTTCTGCTTTGTGCTGGTGGTACTGCTCTCGCTGAGCATTGCCATCAGCCAACTGGCCGACAAGTGCAAGCGGCTGACCCAGGCCAACGCCATGCTGGAAAAGCGCGTGCGCGACCTGGAAGAAAAGAAATAATTGCGGAGAATAGGAATCATGACGATAACTTGGGAGCAGGTCCTCGCCTTCCTGTGCGAGGATCAGACCATGGCAATTACCTCGCTGTTGTTCCTCGCCTTTTTTGCGGCAGTGGCGCTCATCAACTATGCCCTGCCCCGTGTGCTGCGGCCCTACTTTCTGCTGGCCGCCAGCTACGGCTTCTTCTGCTATGACCCCGTCAACCGCCCGCTGGTCTGGGTGATCGCCGCCGCCACGGTGCTGACCTGGCTGTGCGGCCTGATCATCGGCAAGGTCAGGGCCAAGCCCGTGCGGGTGCTGGCACTGGCTGCGTCGGTGGGGTTCGGCATCGGCATCCTTGTCTACTACAAATACTGGAACCTGCTGGCGGACACGGTGGGCGGCAGCATCCTCTCCCACCGGGAGAATCTGCTGGCCCCGCTGGGGTTGAGCTACTTCACGTTTGCGGCGATGAGCTACACCATCGACGTCTATAAGCGCCGCTGCCGGGTCGAGACAAACCTGCTGCACTACGCGCTGTTTGTCAGCTTCTTCCCCACCCTCATCAACGGGCCCATTGAGCGCTACCCCCAGATGCGCCCGCAAATTCGGAAAAGCCGCCGGTTCAGCTATGGCCGCTGCGCGGGCGGCGCGTTCCGTATGCTGTGGGGCTACACCAAAAAGATGGTCCTTGCCGACAACCTGAGCCACTATGTCTCGCTGGTCTACGGCGATGTCGGCAGCATGAGCGGCCCGAACCTTGTGGCTGCCACGGTGCTGTTTGCCGTGCAGCTGTACATGGACTTTTCCGGCTGCTGCGACATTGCCCTGGGCGCGGCGCGCATTCTGGGCTATGACCTGATCGAGAACTTCCAGTCCCCGTTTGAAGCGCGGACCTTCAACGATTTCTGGCGGCGGTGGCATATCTCGATGACGAGCTGGTTCCGCGACTACGTCTATTTCAGCCTCGGCGGCAGCCGCTGCGCCCCGTGGCGGCACTACTTAAACATCGTCATCGTCTTTGTCTGCTCCGGCCTGTGGCACGGCGCGGACTGGCGGTATCTGGCGTGGGGCCTGTTCACGGGTCTGCTGGCCGCCTTCGGTGTCATGACCGCCAGGGCGCGGCAGAGAATCAACCGCTATAACCCGCTCTACCGCATGGGCTGGTTCAAGGTATTCTGGCAGTGTCTTTTCACCAATGCGCTGTTCTGCCTGACGCTCGTGTTTTTCGCGTCGGCTATCTACAACACCGACCCGTTTGCCGTGTACGGCTCGCTTTTACAGGGCTGGGACGGTCTGACAGGGTCGTGGGCGCAGGTGTCGAATCTCATCTACAGCAGCGGCATTGATGGCCGTTTGCCTGTCGTGCTGCTGTTTGGCTGCTTCGTCGTCTTTGCGGCGGAGCACAAGGGCCGCAGCGTCGCCCGCTGGATCCGCCAGCAGGTCTGGCCGCTGCGCTGGACGCTCTACTACGGCATGGCTGCAGCGATTCTGTTCTTCGCCGCCTTCGGCCAGTCGGCGTTCATCTACCAGCAGTATTGAGAAAGGCGGTGTATCATGGCGAAATCCCCTACCCCGATTCCCGCACCGCCGGTCAAGATCCACCGCGGTGCCCCCGGCAGCGCACCCGCCCGGCAGCGCACCCGCAGAAAGAAGGTCAACCCGTTCGTGCTGTTCCTGCGCGGGCTGGCGCGGCGGCTCTACTTCGGCATCAAGACGGCGTTCAAGTTCCTGCTGTTTGTGCCGGTGCTCGTGTTCATGGTGGCGTTCAGCTACAATGTGGACCGCAGCGGTCTGTTCCAGGGCGCGCTGGCACCCCGCCGCATCGTCGACTTGATGCTCCAGGGCTACGACGTTACAAACTTCGAGCAGATGGACGAGCGCGAGGTGGTACAGTTATTTGCACAGGATGTGCCCGAGACGCCCGAGGCCATCGGCATCGGCTCAAGCCGTGTTCTGCAGTTCAACCGTGAGAACACCGGCGTCGAGAGCTTCTTCAACATGGGCGTCACCGGCGCGGACGTGCGCGACAACATGACAAGCTACTACAAGATGGTCACCTACGGCAAGGCCCCGAAGGTTCTTTTGTGGAGCATAGACCCGTGGGTGTTCTACGGCAGCGAGGCCGCGTTTGACGCGCGCGCCGACGCCGACCTGTACAACGAGTTTCTGACGAAGGTCCTGAACGTGCCCACCGATTACGAGGAGCCTGACAAGGTCGAGCTGTGGAAAGCGCTGGCCGACCCGGCGTACTTCCAGGGCAACGTAGACTACTACATAAAGAACCGCGGGCAGGCCACCGTCACCGACGACGAGGGCAACACGATAGAGTTTAACCCCGTCGAGGGCGACCCCTACAACCAGACCACGACGATCAAGCGGTCCGACGGCAGCGTTTTGTACGATGTAGCGTTCCGCAATCAGACCGAGGACCAGATCCGCACGCTGGCCGCCGAGGCCTGTATGAGCTTTAACAGCGTACACATGGAGGGCTTTGACGAGCTGAGCCAGACTCAGATCCAGGCGTTCGACTCCTTCGTCAGATACGCCCAGTCGCAGGGCACAACGGTTATTCTTGTGCTGTCGCCGTGGCACCCGTATCTGTACGGCTACCTGCTGACCGAGCCGGAGAACCACAAGGGCTTCTTCCAGGTGGAAAACTGGCTGCGGCAGTACTGCGCCGACAACAACGTGCCGATTTACGGCAGCTACGACCCCGCGTGCATTGAAGGCTTGCAGGAGACAGACTTCTTTGACGGTCTGCACTGCGGCGGCACCGGCATTGCCCGGTTCTTCCCCGGCATCCCCCAGGCCCTGAGCGACCTGCAGAACGGCACACTGGCCAATCCGCTGGACGTACACCCCCGTACCAGCCTGGAGGACCCCAACGCACAGCCCGCCGAGGGCGAGACCCCCGACGGTGAAGTAACCCAACAGGAGGGATAACTATGGCATTCATTGAGATCGGTTTCAACACAAAGCGCCCGCTGATCCTGGGCCGCGGCGGCTTTGGCACCCAGCTGAACGACTGGCTGATGGACGAGGGCTGGGGCAGCGCGGACTTTCTGGACGACAACGCCCCCGACGCCGTGGGCGGCCTGCGGGATTACGTTGACCCCGCGATTTTGAAGCGCGGACGCCCCGCCTTTGTGGCGCTGGGCGACAACAAGCTGCGCGTCGAGCTGCTGCAAAAGCTGGCAGCAGCGGGCTACAGCACGCCGGTTTTTATCAGTGACGCCGCGTCTGTCAGCCCCAGCGCCGTGCTGGAGCCGGGCTGCATCATCCTGCCGCAGGCGTATGTCGGTGCGGATGCCCATCTGGGCGTGGGCTGCATCGTCAACGCGGGAGCCATCGTGGACCACAACGCCCATCTGGGCCGCGGCGTGCATGTGGCTCCGGGCGGCATCGTCAAGGCCAGCGCAGAGGTCGCCGAGTTCGGCAAGGTCGATTCCGGCGAGATCGTGCGCTCTCCGTGGGAGAACCAATAATGCCCCAGCGCCGCGATTATATTGACGAGCTGAAGGGCCTTGGCATCCTGCTGGTCGTGCTCGGCCATTTTATCGAGCAGTACCGCATGGGGTATTCCTTCGTCAGTGCGTCGTTTTTCTGCATCTATGCGTTCCACATGGCGCTGTTCTGCATCTGCAGCGGGCTGGTAGCACGGTTCAATCCGCGCAAGCTTGTCACACAGCAGCTGTGGCTGTACCTTGTGGGACAGACGCTGATGCTGGCGTTCCGTGCCGCCGTTCTGCGGGAAAATTTTGCCGAGACGGGCGGCCTGCTGGCCGCGTGGCTGCTGCCGTGGCGGCATATATGGTATCTGTACGCGCTGATCTTCTGGCATCTGACACTGCCGGTTCTGTGCCGGCTGCGGGACAGGCTGGGGCTGGCCGGTTCCTGCCTTGGCATGGCACTTGCCGTGGGGCTGGCGCTGGCTGCCGGGCTGGTGGACTGGCCCTTCACGCTGGTGCGGGTATTTGCATTCTACCCGTTTTATGCGTGCGGGGTGCTGCTCCGCCCGCAGCTGGACAGGCTGGCCGCGTTTGCGGCGGAGCACCGCCCGGTGCGTCTTGTAGCTGCGGCGGGGCTGGTGCTTGGCTATGGAGCGTATTTTCTCTGGGTGCTGCGGGCTGACCCGATCATGGACCACAGCGCGGAGCTGTTCCACGATGTGAGCTATGCGGGCGGCGACAGGGTGCAGTACCGGGTCGTGTTCTACCTCGTGGGCATCGCGACCACGGCGGCGCTGACTGTGCTGGCCAGCCGTCGGCATCTGCTGGCCGGGCTGGGGCGGCACACGCTGGCGATCTATCTGCTGCATCTGCCGGTGCAGGCGCTGCTGGTCGAGCTGGGTCTGTACGACCTTATGCGCGGGAAGGCGACAATTGTCGTTGTGCTTTGGTCCGTGCTGCTGGCTGCGGTGACGCTGGCCGTGCTGAACTTTAGTCCGGTGCAGCGGGCGTGTGACGCGGTGGCGAATTGCTGGTACAAACGAAATAGCCTCTGCTGGCGGCAGTCTCTTGAAAAAGGGACTGCCGCTTTTGTCTATTCTACACAAAAATGCGGGTGGGATTTCTGCTTGATATTCCCACTACTTTGCAATACAATATAGTCAGAGAGCATGGTAATGCAAGGTAGTCAGAGGAGGTGAGCCGGTGTTTGACCAGGCACAGCTGCGCAAGGGCACGCTGGAAGGCTGCATTTTAAAGATCATTGACCGGGAACCGACCTACGGCTATGCCATTGCCACCACCCTGCGGGACAGCGGCTTTGCCGACCTGACCGAGGGTACACTCTATCCCCTGCTGCTACGGCTCGAGCGCAAGGGGCTGATCGCCGCCGAGTACCGCGCGGGTTCCGGCGGGCCGAGCCGCAAGTATTACCGCCTGACCCCCGACGGGGTGCAGTACCTTAACGAATTTACGGAGGCATGGCAGAACGCCAGCGACACTGTGAACCGCATTTTGCACGACAAGGAGGGCTGAACCGTGAAAACCATCCGCAACGAGTACCGCGATTTGAAAAAAGAGAACGACCTGGTCTTTTCAACGCTGACCGAATGTGACCGGGACACCATCACAGACATTCTGAGCACCATCAACAACACCCGCGGCATCGGATATGAGGTCGAACTGGTGCGCAAAGATCTGATTGCCATGGCGGCACAGGCCGAGGCCCGGCGCGACTATCTGCCGTCGGTCATCGGGGATGTAGAGGTTTTCAAGGTGAATCTGCTGGCAAGCATGCCCAGACCCAAGCTGGCAGATTACATGGCCGACAGCCTTGTGTGGCTGTGCACATTTGCGTTGGCCTCCACCGCGACCTATACGGTGTTGGGCCGCCCGTGGGACTGCCATTACGACGCGGTCTGGCTTGTGCTCTGCATTGCCATTATGATGCCCAGTGCGTGGCTGCTGCAGCGCATTGTCCCCGCCGAGTGGGCGGCCTCTACCGAAAAAGGTGTGCGGTACGGCGCCATTACAGCCGCCATGCTGTTTTTGTGGTTCGTGGAGTTTTGGCTCGTCGACAAATGGATCACGCCGCTGCTGCCCGCGGTGGGCCTGCCCAACCTTGCGGCAGTCATCCTGTTCGGCGCGGCACTGGCAGCGCTGCTTATCTGGCGCAACCACCGCCGCAACGAGCTTGCCGAAAAACGGCCCTGGCGGGATGTGATGGAGAAATAAAAGCGTCCCCCTGCAGGGAAAGGTGGCTGAACGCAGTGAGGTCGGATGATGGGCGAGCTTTCCGCAATTGCCCATAAACGGGTTGTTGCGGGAAGGTCGCCCCTCATCAGTCACCTTCGGTGACAGCTTCAGTCTACGCGCCAAGTGCCGCCTACGGCGGTTGCGCTTCGACACGCGCCTGCGGGCGCAGCCCCGCGGGGGGAAGCCTTTTAAATATGCTCCAAAATCTTGTTGCCCATCTCGGTGCAGCCTACCCTAGTGCAGCCGGGAGCCATCATGTCGGCGGTGCGGTAGCCCTCGTCGAGAACAGCGTTGACAGCCGCCTCGATCTCGTCGGCCTCGGCGGGCATATCGAAGCTGTAGCGCAGCATCATAGCCGCGGAGAGGATGCAGGCAATCGGGTTGACGACGTCCTGACCGGCAATATCGGGCGCAGAGCCGTGGATCGGCTCATACAGGCCGCAGGTGCCCTCGCCCAGAGAGGAGGACGGCACCATGCCGATGCTGCCGGTGATCTCACTGGCCTCGTCGGAGAGAATGTCGCCGAACATATTTTCCGTCACAATGACGTCAAACTGCGCAGGGTTCTTGCAGATCTGCATGGCGCAGTTGTCCACGAACATCTCGCTGTACTCGACCTCGGGGTACTCGGCCTGCAGGCGGTGCATGACGGCGCGCCACAGGCGGCTGGTGTCCAGGACGTTGGCCTTATCCACACAGGTCAGCTTTTTGCGGCGCTTCATCGCTGTCTCAAAGCCGATGCGGCCAATGCGCTCGATCTCGTGCTCGGAGTAGGGCATCGTGTCGATGGCGACCTTCTCGCCGTTCTGCTCGATGGTCTTATGCTCGCCGAAGTAGACGCCGCCGATCAGCTCACGCACAACGATGAAGTCAATGCCCTGGTCAACGATGGACTTTTTCAGCGGGGAGGCGTCCGCCAGCTGCGGCCAGATCTTGGCCGGGCGGTTGTTGGCGTAGAGGCCCATGCCCGCGCGCAGGCGCAGCAGCCCCTTCTCGGGGCGCCGGTCGCCGGGCAGACCCTCCCACTTGGGGCCGCCGATGGCACCGAGCAGGACGCTGTCAGAGCTTTTGCACTTTTCCAGCTCCGACGCGGGGAGCGGGTCGCCGAACCTGTCGATGGCCTCGCCGCCCATGTAAGCGCGGGTGTAGGTGAAGGTGTGGCCATGCCTGGCCGCGATCTTATCCAGGACGCGCACCGCCTGGGTCACGATCTCGGGGCTGGAGCAGTCGCCGTAGATCAGAGTGATGTTTTTCTGCATAGTTCTGTTCTCCCTCTCGTTGCTATTGTAGGGGCGGGACATGTCCCGCCCTCAGCCTTTCCATCACAGCACTTTTCCCGTAAAGCCGCGGGCCGGGCATGCCCGGCCCCTACAGGGCATCAGTCCTTCAAGCTGTTCATCAGGCCGCCCTTGGCGATGATGTTCTGGATAAACGGCGGGAACGGGGCGGCCTGGAAGGTCCGGCCCGTCGTCTCGTCGGTGATGACGCCGGTGTCGAAGTCGATGCTGACCGTGTCGCCCTCAGCAATTGCCTCACTGGCGGCGGGGCACTCCAGAATCGGCAGACCGATGTTGATGGCATTGCGGTAGAAGATGCGGGCAAAGCTCTTGGCGATGACGCAGCTGATGCCGGATGCCTTGATGGCGACGGGCGCGTGCTCACGGGAGGACCCGCAGCCGAAGTTCTCGCCGCCGACCATGATGTCACCGGCCTTGACGCGGGTGACAAATGTCTTGTCGATGTCCTCCATGCAATGGCTGGCCAGCTCGGCCTCGCTCTGGGTGTTCAGGTAGCGGGCCGGGATGATGACGTCGGTGTCAATGTTGTCGCCGTATTTGAAAACAGGACCTTTTGCGTTCATAGCTCAAACCTCCCTCGGGTCAGTGATGTAGCCGGTCAGTGCGCTGGCCGCCGCGGTGGCGGGGCTGGCAAGGTAGACCTCGGAATCCACATGGCCCATGCGGCCCACGAAGTTGCGGTTGGTGGTGGAGACGCAGCGCTCCCCCGCCGCCAGAATGCCCATGTAGCCGCCCAGGCAGGGGCCGCAGGTGGGCGTCGAGACGATGCAGCCCGCGTCGATGAACGCCTCGGTGTAGCCGCGCAGGATGCACTCCTTGTAGACGGCCATCGTGGCGGGGATGATGATGCCGCGCACGCCCTTATCAATGTGTCTGCCCTTCAGAATCTCGTAGGCGGCCTCCATGTCCTCAATGCGTCCGTTCGTGCAGGAGCCGATGACGATCTGGTCGATCTTGATGTCTTTGCCCTCTTTCGCAAGGTGGGTGTTCTCCGGCAGGTGGGGGTAGCTGACCGTCGGCTCGAGCGCGTCAAGGTCGATGACGATGCTGCGCTCATACTCGGCGTCGGGGTCGGCCTCGTACTTGACCCACGGGCGCTGGCTGCGGCCCTTCAAATATGCCTCGGTGATTTCATCCACCGGGAAGATGCCGTTCTTGGCACCGGCCTCGATGGCCATATTGCAGATGCAGAGGCGGTCCTCCATCGTCAGGGACTTCACACCGTCACCGACGAATTCCAGGCTCTTGTACAGTGCGCCGGAAACGCCGATCTCACCGATCAGATGCAGAATGACGTCCTTGCCTGTGACAGGCTTGTGCAGCTGACCCTTGAGTTCGACCTTGATGGCGGCGGGGACCTTGAACCAGGCCATGCCCTTTGCCATACCGGCGGCCATATCCGTGGAGCCGACGCCGGTGGAGAACGCGCCCACCGCGCCGTAGGTGCAGGTGTGGCTGTCCGCGCCGATGATGCAGTCGCCCGCGGTCACGATGCCCTTTTCGGGCAGGAGCGCGTGCTCAACGCCCATTTGGCCGACGTCGTAGAAGTTGAGGATGTCGTATTTGTCTGCGAACTCGCGGCACTGCTTGGACTGGGTCGCGCTCTTGATGTCCTTGTTGGGGACAAAGTGGTCGAGCACGATGTTGACGCGGGTCTTGTCAAAGACGGAATCAAAGCCCGCCTTGTTGAACTCATTGATGGCCACCGGGGTCGTAATATCGTTGCCGAGCACGATGTCGAGCCTGGCGTTGATGAGCTGGCCCGCCGTAACGGATGCTTCCCCGCAGTGGGCCGCTAAGATTTTCTGGGTCATGGTCATGCCCATGGTCGTGTACCTCCGTTTTGTTGGGATAAGGGCGATTGTTGAAATAATAAAGAATAAATAAGAAATAATAAATATGGTGGAGTTTTTGCCCTCATGGGCAAAAACAAATTTCGTAGGGGCGGATTCCATATCCGCCCGTGCCCGTTCGCGGCGGAGCATACTTCCGCGGGCGCATATAGAATGCGCCCCTACGGGAGTCTTTGTTTGAGCGGAGCGCAACGACGCAGTCCACAAAATTTATTATTTATTATTTCTTATTTTTTATTTGCCTGTCTGCTCACTTATTGTTAAATAGCGCTGACTAAAGCCTTAATGCCCGCCACGATAATATCGGTGTGGGTACCGCAGCCCCAGGTTTCCTCACCGGAGGCCCATTTCAGGCCGACGTAGGAGCAGGCGCGGGAGTTCGTGTCGGAATCCAGGGCGTGCTCGCTGTAGTGTACGAGCGTAAAGTGCATCCCGGTCTGCTGCTCGATGGCCGTGGCAACGGCATCCAGGCGGCCATTACCGGTGGCCGTGCACTTGACCGTGCTGCCGCCGCCGGTGACGACGACGTTTGCCGTAATGCTGCCGTCCGAGTTCTGGATGAAGTGCGCGTCCGGCACATTGAGCGGCTGGGTGTGGTTGAGGTAGCTGTTCTCAAAGACGCCCAGCACCTCTTTCACGCTCAGCTCGCGGTGCTCGTGGTCGCTGACGTCCTTGACGCGGTAGCCGAGATCCTCGCGCATCTTCGGCGGCGGATTGTAGCCGTAGTTCTGCTGCAGCAGGAAGCCGATGCCGCCCTTGCCGCTCTGGGAGTTGATGCGGATGACGTCGGCATCGTAGGTACGGCCAATGTCGTGCGGGTCAATGGGGATGTACGGGCAGGTCCACTGGTGGAGCTGCTTCTCTTTGCGCCAGGTCATGCCCTTGGCGATGGCGTCCTGATGGCTGCCGCTGAACGCCGCGAACACCAGTGCGCCCGCATAGGGCGTGCGCTCATAGACGTGCATCCGGGTCACGCGCTCATACACCTCGCAGATGGCGGGCATATTGCTGAAATCGAGGTGCGGGTCTACGCCGTGGCTGTACATGTTCATGGCCAGCGTAATGGCATCGACGTTGCCGGTGCGCTCGCCGTTGCCGAACAGGCAGCACTCGATGCGCTGGGCACCGGCCAGGACGGCCAGCTCGGCGTCGGCAACGCCGCAGCCGCGGTCATTGTGCGGGTGGGTAGACAAAATAACGCTGTCACGATATTTCAGGTGCTTGGAGCACCACTCGATCTGGTTGGCGTAGATGTGCGGCATGCTCATCTCCACCGTGACCGGCAGGTTGATGATCATGGGGCGATCCGGCGTGGGCTGTATGACGTCGAGAACGGCGTTGCAGACCTCGACAGCGTATTCCGGCTCGGTGCCGGTGAAGCTCTCGGGGCTGTACTCGAACAGGAAGTTGCCCTCGTACTCCTCGCTCAGCTGCTTGACGAGCTTGGCACCATCGACGGCGATCTTTTTGATCTCCTCCTTCGACTTTTTGAATACCTGCTCACGCTGGGCGACGCTGGTGGAGTTGTAGAAGTGGATGATGGCACGAGGCGCACCCTTGACGGCCTCAAACGTCTTGCGGATGATGTGGTCGCGGCACTGGGTCAGGACCTGCACGGTCACGTCCTGCGGGATGCGGTTGCCGTCGATCAGGGTGCGCAGGAACTCATACTCGGTCTCGCTGGCAGCGGGGAAGCCGACCTCGATCTCCTTGAAGCCGATTTTTACCAGCATATCGTAAAATTCGAGCTTTTCCTCCAGGCTCATCGGCACGATGAGGCTCTGGTTGCCGTCGCGCAGGTCCACGCTGCACCAGGCCGGGGCCTGCTCGATATGGTCCTTCTGGGGCCACTCATAGACATGGCCGGGCTCTACCGGCGGCGGATAATACCCTACACTGTACTTGGTTGCGTCCATCATAATAAAACTGCCTCCTTCAAAGCGTTCGGTTCGCGCTTTGAAGGAGGCATACATAAAACCGTCCCCCAAAGGCGAAAGACCTTTGAGAGACGGGAGCAAAATCAACGTTGCTGTACCCGCGGTACCACTCTCATTGCTGTAAAACAGCCGCTCTGTACGATCAGCCACCGGGCGAATCGCGCCTGCATGATAACGGTCAGGTTCCGTCCGCGCCTACCTGTCAGCGCGGCTGCTCCGGGGCCAGTATACAGCGCCTGCCATACCGCCTTGCACCGTCCGGCGGCTCTCTGAAATGGGATGAGTGCTGCTTTCTCCCCTTCACTGCATTTGGAATGGTTTTATTTTAGCGGATTTTAGGGGGAATGTCAAGAGATTTTTGCTGTTTTTTCAAGGATGTGTTTTGGTTGAGGCAACAATGTTTGTAGGGGGCGGCGTCCTCGACACCCCGCGGGCGCATATGGAATGCGCCCCTACTTTTCTTTTTTTATTATGTATGCTATAATGTTTTCACTTGATTTGAAAGGATTCATCTATGCTTTACCATAAATACAAGCCGCTGGCCGCGCGCGTCTACTGCACAGGGCTGGCGCTGCTGCTGGTGCTGAGCGAGGTTTTCAGCTCCAACGTACAGGATACGCTGCCGGGTTTCAGCCGCATCATGCGGCTGGGGCTGACCGGGTGCGCCGTGCTGCTTCTGGCCGGGAAAATTATCCTGCTGACCGGGTACGAGGCCCGCTGGCAGAAGGTGCTTATCGCCGTTGTGCTGGTCTACACGGCGTTTTCGTCGTGGTACGGCGGCGATCTGTGGTCTTTTTGGCCGCACTTATCGGGCTGGGGGCCAAGGATGTGGATTGGGAGACCGCCCTGCGCGTCTATCTCGTCACGGCGGTGGCCGGGCTGGTGCTGGTGCAAGCGCTACACTTTGCCACACCGCTGATGCCCTACAAATTCTACTGCCGCAACTGGGATTTCGGCTACGGCCACTACAACGGCTTTGGTGCGCGGCTTGTCGGCGTGTTTTTTGCCTGGGCGTGGCTGCGGCATGACCGGCTGCGCGCCTTTGACTGGGCGGGACTGGCCGCGCTGGCGATCTTCACCTACAAGGTTCCCGGCAGCCGCGGGGCGTTCGGCGGCATGGCGGTGCTGTTTGTGCTGTTCTTTGTGCAGCGTTTGCTGCCGAGACTGTTCGACAGCAAAATCTTTTACGGGCTGGCGCTGGCGCTGCCCGTCGCGCTGGCAGTGTTCAGCCTCTACGCCGGGTATGTCTACAACCCCGAGTGGCCCTATGAGCGGATGGCGCTGCTGCTGTTGAGCATTGCGTTGTCGGGGCGTTTTGAGATCTGGCACAACGTATTCTGGAGCGCGCCGCTTTCTTTATTGGGCGGCCTGCCCACCGATGGTGACGAGCACCACGCCATCGACAACACCTTTTTGGCCGTGCCGATGAACAAGGGTCTGCTGGGCGCGATCCTGGTTGCAGCGGTCTTTCTGCTGCTGCTGTGGCGGCTGGCAAAAAAGCATCGCTCCACCGAGGTCATCTGCCTCGTAGCGCTGACGCTCTATCTCTTTATGGAGAATAAGCCGTTTTTGCTCTCCGCCAACCCGTTTTTGCTGATGCTGCCGGTGGTGTTTTTTAACGCAGAGACCGGCAAAGCACAATCCGAATCGTAAAAAAAGCCGCCGACCGGTTTTGTCCGGTCGGCGGCAATTTTTATTATGGTTTAGCGGTTCTGCGGGCCGTTCTTCAGGATGACGTCATGGCTGCCGCCCTCGACAATGGAGGTGGAAGAAACGACGGTCAGGCGGGCTTTTTCCTGCAGCTCGGGGATGGAGAGCGCACCGCAGTTGCACATGGTAGAGCGCACCTTGTACAGCGTCGTCTGCACGCCGTCGGCCAGGGGGCCGGCGTAGGGCACGTAGGAATCGACGCCCTCCTCAAAGCTCAGCTTCTGGGCGCCGCCCAGGTCGTAGCGCTGCCAGTTGCGGGCGCGGTTGGAGCCCTCGCCCCAGTACTCCTTGACGTAGTTGCCGCCGACGCGCAGCTTGTTCGTCGGGGACTCGTCGAAGCGGGCGAAGTAGCGGCCCAGCATAACGAAGTCCGCACCCATGGCCAGCGCCAGCGTGATGTGGTAATCCTGCACGATGCCGCCGTCGGAGCAGATGGGAATGTAGATGCCGGTCTCCTTGTAGTACTCGTCGCGGGCCTTGGCGACCTCAATGACCGCCGTAGCCTGACCGCGTCCGATGCCCTTAGTCTCGCGGGTGATGCAGATGGAGCCGCGCCGATGCCGACCTTGATGAAGTCTGCGCCGGCCTTGGCCAGGAACAGGAAGCCCTCGCGGTCAACGACGTTGCCTGCGCCGACCTTCACCTTGTCGCCGTAGTTCTCGCGGATCCAGGCGATGGTGCGGGACTGCCACTCGCTGAAGCCCTCGGAGGAGTCGATGCACAGCACATCCACACCGGCCTCTACCAGCGCGGGCACGCGCTCGGCGAAGTCACGGGTGTTGATGCCCGCGCCGACAATGTAGCTTTTGTTCTCGTCGAGCAGCTCGTTGACGTTCTCCTTGTGGGAGTCATAGTCCTTGCGGAAAACCATATACTGCAGGTGGCCTTCCTCATCGACGAGCGGCAGGGAGTTGATCTTGTTGTCCCAGATGATGTCGTTGCAGTCATGCAGGCTGGTGGTGGCGGGGGCCGTGACCAGCTTGTCCAGCGGGGTCATGAACTCGGTGACCTTGAGGTCCATCGTCATGCGGGACAGGCGGTAGTCGCGGCTGGCCACGATGCCCAGCAGCTTGCCGTGGGCGGTGCCGTCGTCAGTGATAGCGACGGTGGAGTGACCGGTGCGGGTCTTGAGGTCGAGCACATCGCCCAAGGTAGCCTCCGGGGGCAGGTTGGAGTCGGAGGTGACAAAGCCCTTCTTGTAGGCCTTGACGCGGCGGACCATATCGGCCTCCTGCTCAATGGTCTGGGAGCCGTAGATGAAGGAGACGCCGCCCTGCTTGGCCAGGGCAATCGCCAGCTTCTCACCGGAGACGGACTGCATGATGGCGGAGACCATCGGGATGTTCATTTCCAGCGGGCAGGCTTCCTCGCCCTTGCGGTACTTGACCAGCGGGGTTTTCAGGCTGACAGCCGTAGGGACGCACTCCGAGGAGGAGTAGCCGGGGACCAGCAGATATTCACCAAAGGTACGGGACGGCTCGGAAAAATAATATGCCATAATACACGCTCCTGACTTTCCTGTTTCGATGTTATTGGCTTATTAAAAAGATTGTACCACAACCGCGGACAAAATACAAAGTTTTCTGCGGAAATCTTTCTTGCACTGTCAAAACGAAAGTTGTGGATTTTGAACAATGGATTGGGTGTGTAGTATGACTTTGGGGTGGTCGGGCGGGCCGATGCGAGCATCGGCCCCTGCAATACGGGATTACTGCGTCGTCGTCAATATCACGTCGCCCCTCGACGCGGTGAGGGTCACGCTGCGGGCGCGTCGGCGGCGGTCCCGTTGTAAAAGTCCTCGTTGCGGACAAGACCGGATGCAGCAGTTTCTTCCTCCGTCGGCGCAACAACCATCGACGCCGTGCCGCCGCCGGGCTTTGCAAAACTCAGCACAAGGACGCCCAGCTGAATGAGCAGCGCCGCAACAATGACAACGGCGAAAATCAGCCACATGGTTTTTGCCCCGGGACCGTGCTTTTGAGGCCGGGCGGGTTGTGGGTCGGCGGCGGGCGGCTCCGGGGCGGCGGGCGGCACAGCACCGCCGCGTGCGCTCTCGGGTGCGGCGGGGTCGGCGTCCGGCGTCAGCCCCTCCCCTTCCAGAATCTTGCGGGCGGCCTCGGCAGGGTCGCCCAGCTCGGCGGCGGTGGCGTCCTCGTCGTCGGGGCCTGCGGCGTCGAAGTATTCCTCATAATAATTCAGTGCGTCGCGGCGCGCATCAGCAGGCAGGGCAGACAGCCGCTTTTCCAGCTCGGATAAGTACTCGTATTTTTTCATTGCTGCTCCCCCTTAAAGAGCTTGTTGATCTTTGTGGTGTAGGCTTCCCACTCGGCGGCAAACTCTGCCTGCCGTGCGCGGCCTGCGGGCGTGATTTGATAGTAGCGGCGGTTGCGGCCATTGAAGGCTTCGTCATGGACGGTCAGGCAGCCGTCTTTTTGCAGGCGGCGCAGCACCGGGTACAGCGTGGATTCCGACAGGTCCAGCACCGTGCGGACCTCCTGCGTGATCTTATAGCCGTAGGTACCCGTTTTCTCCCGCCCGACGACAGCCAGCACAATGGCATCCAGCAGCCCCGCCGTGGTGTTGATGGCCATAGGGTGCCCCCTTTCCGGGTGTATAATGTATAGGGTTATATATTATATAGCATATAATATTGTAGATTGCAATAGGCTGCCGCAACAAAATTATGTAGGGGCGGACATGGTTCACCCCCGGTCTCGTGTGGCAGTACATACGCTTCCGCGCCGCCGCATAGTAGGGGCCGGACATGTCCGGCCCTGGCGCTATAAGGTATAGCCGCGTTTACGGGAAGGCCGCGGGCCGGGCATGCCCGGCCCCTACAGGGCTGCACGCCCGGAATCGCGCGGTTACCGCAGAGTCGGCAGACAAACAAGATTTGCCCGTCCGCCTTCACTTCTCTATTTCCTTATATAAATACCCCAGCGCGTCTCTCAGGCCGCCCAGCTCGTCTATGAGTCCCTCCTCCACGGCCTGCCGACCATCCAGGACCGTGCCCATGTCCATGACCAGTTCCCCCGTATTGTGCATGAGCTGGGTGAACCGCCGGGCCGTTATTTTGGAGTGCTCCGTCACAAAGCTGACAATGCGTTCCTGCATCTGCTCAAAATAGCGCAGCGTCTGCGGCACGCCCAGCACCATGCCGGAGTGGCGCACCGGATGGACCGTCATTGTCGCGGTGGGCACAATAAAGCTGTGCCGCGCCGCGACGGCCAGCGGGATGCCGATGGAGTGCCCGCGCCCAGCACCAGCGTGGCGCTCGGCTTGCTGACTCCCGCGATCAGCTCTGCCAGCGCCAGCCCGGCCTCCACGTCGCCGCCGACAGTGTTCAAGATGACCAGCAACCCCTCGATCTCAGGGTCCTCCTCAATGTCCACCAGCTGCGGGATGACGTGCTCATATTTTGTCGTCTTTTGCGCATCAGGCGAAAGGGTGTGCCCCTCGATCGTGCCGATGACCGTCAGGCAGTGGATGGCGTGGCGGCCCTTCGTCGCAGGCACAATGCCATCGTCGGTGATCAAATCGTGCTCCAGACGCTTCAGCGCGGCGTTTTCGGTGGGGTTTAGCTTGGGGCGGGCCTTGGCTTTGGGCTTTTTTGCGTTCGCTTCCATTCCTGCTCTCCTTATAACAAAAGTAGCTGCACAGACTAAGTCTGCGCAGCGGCATTGCAAAATATGCGCGGTTTCGGGTGACGGGTCAATGGTGTTTGTCGATGTTGTCAAAAAGTTTCAGGTTATTTTTGTACAGCCGCCTAATATTTGGGAAATCAGCCAAAAACTTAGACAAAAAATTGACAATTGGTGCGGCGCATTTTATAATAGTCATAAATGAGTATTGCAGATATGAGGTAATTGAGCATGGCTGTTCAAAACAAGGTGTCGCTTCCGGTCATTAAGCGGCTTCCGAAATATTATCGTTATCTGACCAATCTTTCTGCCGACGGCAAGGACAAGATTTCGTCCAGCGAGCTGGCCCACATGATGGGCACCACCGCCAGCCAGGTGCGGCAGGATTTCAACTGCTTTGGCGGGTTCGGCCAGCAGGGCATCGGCTACAAGGTCGATGTGCTGCGCGCCGAGATCGGCAATCTGCTGTTTGGCGACGGCGAAAAGCTGCCTACCATTTTGGTCGGTGCCGGCCGTCTGGGTTCTGCGGTGTCCAGCTTCATCAGCCGCGACGCCAACGGCTACAAGCTGCTGGGCGTCTTTGATGTCAACCCCGACTGATCGGGAAAGAAATGTGCGGTGTGCCTATTCTGCCGCTGAGTGACCTGGACAAATTCTGTGCGGAGCATCACCCCGAAGTGGCCGTGCTCTGCGTGCCGCGCCAGAGCGCCATGGATCTAGCCGGGGAACTGGTGAACCAGGGCATCAAGGGCTTCTGGAATTTCAGCCACCACGATCTGTCCGTGGAGTATCCCGACGTCACAGTGGAGAACGTCCACCTTGGCGACAGCCTGATGAGCCTTGGATACCGGCTGCGGAATCAGGAGAAGTGATATCTCTATAAAAAGACCGCCTTGTAGGGGCCGCACATGTGCGGCCCTCAGCCTACTGGTTGACGCGCGATTACGGAAAGGTTGAGGGCCGGGCATGCCCGGCCCCTACGGTTATCAATAAACCGATAAGGAGTCATCATGGCAAAGCTATATTTCCGATACGGCGCAATGAACAGCGGCAAGACTACCGCACTCATGCAGGTCGCCTACAATTATAAAGAGCGCGGCATGCGCGTGCTGATCCTGAAGCCTTCCATTGACACCAAGGGGCAGGACTCCATCATCTCCCGCCTGGGCATCAGCTGCAAGGTCGATCAGCTGGTCACCCCCGAGATGGACGTTGTTGAACTGGTCAGGGCCAACGAGGCCGCCCATGGCAAAATTGCCTGTGTGCTCTGCGACGAGAGCCAGTTCTTCACGCCCGAGCAGGCCGACCAGCTGTTTCTGGTCACGGTGGACCTGGGTATTCCCGTTATCTGCTACGGTCTGCGGGCCGATTTCATGATGCGCGGCTTTCCCGGCTCGACGCGGCTTCTGGAAATTGCGCACACGATCGAGGAACTCAAAACGATTTGTGCCTGCGGACGCAAGGCCATCTGCAACGGGCGCAAGGTCAACGGCGAGTTTGTCTTTGAGGGTGCGCAGGTCGCCATCGACACGGTGGACGATGTGGAATACCAGAGCCTCTGCCCCCAGTGCTGGTACCGCGAGTACCGCGCATTTCTGGCACGGCATCCCAAAAAGTAAATATTTTGCGCTGATTTTCCCGCCGGGTGCTGCCCGGTGGGATTTTTTGTGTGCTTCGCATCATTTTTCTGCAAATAGCGCACTTATCTTGCACCGCGCAGATTCAGATGCAATAATATTTGCAAAAACGCATGTTTTTTGCAACGATACTGCATATTTTGCGGTCTCCAGCGTATTTTGCAAGGTAAAGATAGTTGCGTTTGCTGCGGTGTCCGCGGGCGGCGCAGGGGTGTACCCAGCAATATGCACAAACACCATTTACAGCATTCGTAAGTTTTGACGGTGATGTCAAATCGGTTACAGCTAATATAGCAAGAATTGTACGTTTCCCTGCCGTAACGAGCCAAAAAAGCTGTTTATTTTCTGTGAACGATTTGTTATCATATAGGCAAGCGAACAGCAGATGGTGTGGTACGGTATCCCGCACACAACGGTCTGCAAGAATAAATCGCACAGCAATTTTAGGAGGACAAAAACATGAAAAAGGCAATCTCTCTCGGTGTTGCCGCCGCCATGGCCGCCACGCTGCTGGCTGGCTGCGGCACGGCAGCCAGCAGCGCCGCTGCTTCCAGCGAGGCCGCAAGCACTGCAGACAGCACCACTGCCGAGTCTACTGCTGCTTCCGAAGCCGCTCCCAGCGAGGCCCACGAGATCAACACCACCGATCCCATTGAGCTGACCATCAGCTGGTGGGGCGGCGACTCCCGCCATGAGGCTTACCAGAAGGCTCTGGAAGCTTTCCATGAGAAGTACCCCAACATCACCGTTTCCCCCACCTACGGCGCATGGTCCGGCTGGGAGGAGAAGCAGTCCACCGCGCTGGCTGCCGATCAGGGTTCTGACGTCATGCAGGTCAACTGGAACTGGCTGTATCAGTACAGCCCCACGGGCGAGAAGTTCGTCGATCTGCGCGAGTACAGCGATGTCATCGACCTGAGCCAGTGGAGCGATGCCGCCAAAAACGCCTGCATCGTTGCCGACAGCCTGCAGGCAGTGCCCATCTCGATGACCGGCCGTATCTTCTACTGGAACATGAACACCTTCAAGCAGGCCGGCATCGAGGCGGTTCCCACCTCTTATGATGATCTGATTGCCGCCGGCAAGGCCTTCCAGGAGAAGCTGGGCGATGATTACTATCCTCTGGCCATCGGTCAGTATGACCGCATGATCCTGATGACCTTCTACCTCGAGTCCAAGTACGGCAAGGCCTGGGTCGAGAACAACGAGTGCCAGTACAGCGAGGAAGAAATCGTTGACGGCCTGAACTTCATCAAGTCCCTCGAGGACAACCACGTTATCCCCACCCGTCCGACCATGATCGCTGCAGGCTTCGACTCCATCGATAAGTCTCAGGAGTGGATTGATGGCAAGTACGCCGGCATCTTCGAGTGGGATTCTGCCCCTTCCAAGTACCAGTCTGCTCTGGCTGACAACTCCGGCTTCACCGTCGGTGAGGAGATCAAGTTCGGCGACAAGGCCAACGGCGGCTTCTCCAAGGTCTCCATGGGCATGGCCATCACCAAGTCCTGCCAGCATCCCGTTGAGGCTGCTGCTCTGATCGACTTCCTGTGGAACGGCGAGGGCGCTGCCATCATGGGCTCCGAGTGCGGCATCCCCGCCTCCACCGCCGGTCTGGCTGCCGCTCAGGCTGCTGACGCTGTGAAGCCTCTGGTCCTCGAGGCCAACACCAAGGTCCTGGCCTTCGTTGACATGCCGCTCGACCCGTACTACGAGTCCAGCAAGCTGAAGGACACCACCGACGGCGTTTACACTGATGTGTTCGACGGCTTCAGCTACGGCGACTACGACGCTGAGGAGGCTGCCGAGATCCTGCTGGACGGCGTTTCCTCCGTTCTGAGCGCTAACGCCTGATTGCAATCGTCCTTATAGAATGTAAGATGTAGCCGGCTCCTGCCCCGTTATCACGCATGGCGGGGCCGGCTATTTATGTTAAAACGCAATACAGCAATTTGTCGATAGGAGGTTTTTGGATGAGCTCTGCAGCCCCCAAAACGGTTCAGCGCACCCCGTTCAAGCGCTGGTGCGACGAAAACACCGGTCTTTTCTTCCTGATTCCTTGGATCCTCGGTTTCCTGATTTTCAAGGCTTATCCGTTCGCCAGCTCTCTGGTGTACAGCTTTACTGACCTGAACTTCTTCAAGGGCATCAGCCAGTACGGCCTTATGAACTACGTCGAGATCTTTACCAGCCGCAAGACGGTCTCCGTCCTGCTGACCACCGTGAAGTATGCTTTCATCACGGTGCCCCTCAAGCTGGTCTTTGCGTTGTTCATCGCCTACATTCTGAACTTCAAGATCAAGTTCGTCAACCTGTTCCGTACCGTCTACTACATCCCGTCCATCCTGGGCGGCTCTGTGGCCATTGCCGTTCTGTGGCGTGCCCTGTTCAAGGACACCGGCGTCGTCAACACGATCCTCGGCTTCTTCGGCATTGCCGGTCCCGACTGGCTGGCTGACAAGACCTGGGCGCTGTTCGTCATCTGCCTGCTGCGTGTGTGGCAGTTCGGCTCCGCCATGGTTCTGTTCCTGGCTGCCCTGAAGGGTGTGCCTGCCGATCTGTACGAGGCCGCTACTATTGACGGTGCCTCCAAGACCAAGCAGTTCTTCTCGATCACCGTTCCGATGATCACCCCCGTTATCTTCTACAACCTCGTTACCCAGATCGCACAGGCGTTCCAGGAATTCAACGGCCCCTACATCATCACCCAGGGCGGCCCGCGCAATGCTACGACGCTTGTCTCCCTGCTGGTCTACAACTACGCCTTCAAGTCCAACGAGATGGGCATGGCGTGTGCGCTGGCCTGGGTCATGTTCATCGCCGTTGCCCTGCTGACTGTGATTGCCTTCACCAGCCAGAAGCACTGGGTCTACTACGCTGATTAAGGAGGAATGAAAAATGAAACTTTCTACCGCCCATAAAATCGGCCGTTTCTTCCAGTACTTTGTGCTGATCCTTGTCGGCGTCATCATGATCTACCCGCTGGTCTGGATGGTGGGTGCCACCTTCAAGTCCAACGCCGAGATCTTCGCCGGCATCGGCTTCCTGACCGCGAACCCCACGCTGCAGGGCTACATTGACGCCGTCACCCAGAACTACGGCGGCGACATCAGCATCTGGCGCGCCTTCATCAACACCTACAGCTTCGTTATCCCCAAGGTCATCTTCACCGTTATCAGCTCGGTCATTGCCGCTTACGGCTTCAGCCGCTTTAAGTTCAAGGGCCGCGATATGCTGTTCGGCATCATGATCTCCACCCTGTTCCTGCCGCAGGTCGTTCTGAACGTTCCCCAGTACCTGATGTACAACTCCTTCGGCTGGATCAACAGCCCGTTCTACCTGCCCCTGTGGGTGCCCACCCTGTTTGCGACGGAGACCTACTTCGTCTACCAGCTGGTCCAGTTCATGCGCAGCATCCCCCACGATCTGGACGAGGCTGCCGCCATCGACGGCTGCGGCCCGGTCAAGATCCTGTACAAGATCATCGCCCCGATGCTGAGCCCCTCTCTGGTGGCCTGCGGTCTGTTCCAGTTCATGTGGAGCTGCAACGACTTCATGGGTCCCCTGCTTTACGTCCAGACCCCCAGCAAGTACCCGATGTCCATCTTCGTCAAGCTGTCCATGGACGCTGACAGCGGTTTCAACTGGAACCGTATCCTGGCACTGTCCCTGATCTCCATCATCCCGCAGTTGGTCGTTTTCTTCTGCGCACAGGATGCCTTCATCGACGGCATTTCCGCCGGCGCCGTGAAGGGCTAAACGCCGCTTTGGCAGTCCAAAATCTATTGTAGCACACGGCTGCCCCGTACCACAGGAATGGGGTACGGGGCAGCTTTTATTTTGAAAACCGGACTCCCCTGCCGGGAGTTGTTCCTATATAGAAGCTTGCCGGGGCGTCGGGGACGCCGCCCCCCTACAACGCTGCTTGTCTTGCCGGGATGCGGTTCTCCGTAGGGGCGCATTCTATATGCGCCCGCGGAAGTCTGCGCCGCCGCAAACGGGCACGGGCGGATATAGAATCCGCCCCTACGGCGTTTCCTAAAAAGAAAAGCCGCCCCAAGACAGGGCGGCGGATAGTTCTGGCTTTACTTATTCACTCTCTTATAATACTGCCGGTACTGCTGGGGCGAAAGGCCCGTGGCATCTTTAAAGACGCGGCGGAAATGCGCCGTCGTCATAAAGCCGGTCTTTTCCGCAATGTCCGAGATGCTCTCGTTCGACTTCTCAATGAGGTTCTGCGCGGCCTTGATGCGCACGCCGTTGATATACTCGATGAGCGAGAGGTTGATGGACTTCTTGAAAAGGCGGCTCAGATAATACGGGCTGATATAGAACTGACTGGCGATGCCGGTCAGGGTCAGCTTCTCGGCGTAGTGCTCGGCGATATAGGCCTGGATCTGATCCACAATGTGGTTGCTGACGCGGCCATTCTCACCGCCCTGCTCCTGCTGCTGGCGGCAGAGATCCTTGAGCTCCAGCAAAAGCGTGGCCAGCAGCATCTTGCGCAGTGCATCGGATTCCGGGGAGGTTTCCTCCTGCAGGGCCAGCAGCTGCTGCAGCAGGCCGTGGATGTGGTTCTGCTGCTTGACTGTGATATTTGACAGCAGGTGGTTATGCTCCTCACTCAAGAAGGAGAAGAAGTCCACCTCCGGGAAGATGTTCATAATTTTGTCGAGGTACTCGCGGCTGAAATTCATCACGATACGGCTCGAGGCTGTGTCGCCGAGCGAGGCAGTCTTGTGGATCTGGTTTTCACCGATCAGCACCACACATCCCGCGTTGACGATATAGGCGGCATCCTCAATAAAATAGCGGCGGCTGCCCTCTATCTCATAATAGATCTCGTATTTATGATGGATATGGAAGCTGGCCATCTCATACCCGGAGTCACGGTCCACGCGGTCAATAAAAAAGTCAACGTGGGGCGAGTAGACATATTCCGAAACCATAACGCTGCTCCTCACTGCCGTGGTGCGGGGCACCCGGCGATTGGTTATTGTTGTCTTTTTTAGAATAGCACATTTTTTGCTGTTTTTCAAACTATTTTTATACTATTTTTGAACACTTGGGGGTTCACACATGAAAATCACGCTTGTACGTTCTATGGCGCGCAGCGCGGTGTTTGAGCTGGTCAACTCCGGCTGCTACCGCGCCCCGGCTCCTTATACAGTCTCATTGGACGGCGCCACAGTCTGTGAGGGCGATACGAATGTGTTCTCACTCTATTCGCTGGAACCGGGCCGCAGCTACACGCTGGCCGTCACCCTTGACGGCGTGACCGATACGCTGGACTTTACCACCGCGGAGGAGAGCTTCTTCGTGGATGCCTCCCGCTACGGCCTCGTCGCCGACGGCGTGACCGACAACACGGCCAAGCTGCAGGCGGCGCTGTCTACCTGCCCCGCGGGCGGCACGGTCTACGTGCCCGCCGGTACCTACCGCACCCAAAGCCTGTTTTTGCAGAGCAGCACGACGCTGTATCTCGAAAAGGGCTGCACGCTGCTGGGCGGCACCAACCGCACTGACTACCCCATTCTGCCCGGTGTTCTCCCCTGCCATAACGAGAAGGACGAGCACTACCTCGGTCTGTGGGAGGGCAACCCGCTGGACAGCTTTGCGGGTCTTATCAACGTCATCAACGCCGAGAACGTGACGATCACTGGCGAGGGCACGATTGACGCCAACGCCCAGAACGGAGACTGGTACCAGAACCCGAAGAAAAATAATATTGCCTGGCGTCCGCGCCTGTTCTTCACCAGCGGCGCCAAAAACGTCGTGCTGCACGGCGTTCTGGTCTGCAACAGCTATTCCTGGACCATCCACCCGACCTACTCCGAGAATGTGGACATCCTGAACATCCGCATCCGCAACAGCTCCACGAGCCCCAACACCGACGGCATCGACCCCGAGAGCTGCAAGAATGTCAACATCATCGGCAACCATGTGCACGTCGGTGACGACTGCATCGCGCTGAAATCCGGTAAGCTGTTCTTAGGCATGAAGCTGCATGTTCCCTGTGAGAACGTTATCATCCGCAACTGCTGCCTGAGCCGCGGCCACGGCGGCCTTGTCATCGGCAGCGAGATGAGCGGCGGCGTCAAGAACGTCACTGTGACCCAGTGCCTGATGGACCATACGGACCGGGGTCTGCGTGTCAAGACCCGCCGCGGGCGCGGCAAGTACGCCATCATCGACGGGCTGGTATTCCGTGACGTCGTTATGGATGGCGTGCTGGTGCCGTTTGTCATCAACATGTTCTATTTCTGCGACCCCGATGGCCGCAGCGACTATGTGCAGACCCACAAGGCCCTGCCTGTCGACGAGATGACCCCGACACTGGGCACGCTGGAGATGGAAAACATCACAGCCACCGATGCTCAGTACGCAGGCTGCTGGTTCAGCGGCCTGCCCGAGCACCCGATCGAGGGTGTCAAGATGCACAACGTAAAAATCAGCTTTGCGCCGGACGCTAAAGCCGGTCAGGCCGCCATGATGTGCGGCGCGGATGCCTCCTGCAAGGTGGGCGTCCATGCCGAGAACGTGCATAAAATTGAGCTGCACAACGTTGCGATTATCGGCTACGAGGGTGAGCGCCTGCAGCTGACAAACGTAGATAGCTTTGAGGAGGACTGAACCATGACCCATGAAGAGATTCTGACCACGCTGGGCCATTACGTGGACTACCTGATCGCAGGCTCCACCGCCGAGGCACCGCTCTGGAACATCGAGAAGGTCCGCAGCGGCAAGCCCAACAAGTGGAATTATATCGACGGCTGCATGATCACTGCCTGCCTGAGCCTGTACAAGACCACCGGCGACGAGAAGTTTTTGGACTTTTCCAAGAAGTTTCTGGACTACTTTGTCAAGGACAACGGCGTCATTGAGACCTACGACCCAGCCGAGTACAACCTGGACAACGTCAACCAGGGCAAAAACCTGTTTACGCTGTACGACCTGACCGGCAACCAGCGCTACCGCGACGCCATTGAGACGATCCGCGGCCAGCTGGAGACCCAGCCCCGCACGAAGGAGGGCAACTTCTGGCACAAGAAGATCTATCCCAACCAGGTCTGGCTGGACGGCACTTACATGGCCCAGCCCTTCTATATGGAGTATGAGACACGCTGCAACGGGATGCACGGCTGCATTGACAGCTACAAGCAGTTCATGAACATCCAGAAGCACATGAAGGACGCCAAGACCGGCCTGTACTACCACGGCTACGACGAGAGCCGCGAGATGTACTGGGCGAACCCCGAGACCGGCTGCAGCGCCAACTTCTGGCTGCGCGCCATGGGCTGGTTCCTGGTGGCCATGGTAGACACGTTGGAGCGGATGGACAACCAGCTTTACTACGAGTACCGCGCCATCATGGCAATGCTGAAGGACGCGGTGGACGCGATGATTGCCTTCCAGGATGCCGAGAGCGGCATGTTCTGGCAGGTCGTAGACAAGGCCGGGGTCGAAGGCAACTACCTTGAGACCTCCGGCAGCGCACTGTTCGCCTACGCCGTGCTCAAGGGCGTGCGTCTGGGCTACCTGCCCAAGCGCTACACGGCCTACGGTGAGAAGGCGTTCTACGGCACCTGTGACCGCCATCTGGGCGTGGGCGCGGACGGCGCTTTGCAGCTGGGCGGCATCTGTCTGGTGGCCGGTCTCGGCGGCGCGACCCGCCGCGATGGCAGTCTGGCGTACTATTTCAGCGAGCCCATCGTCGAGAACGACGCCAAGGGCGTAGGCCCGCTGCTGCTGGCCTACACGGAAATTCTGGCCGCACAAAAGCAGTAAGGAGGGCACACTATGCCGAAATTTATCGTCGGTGCCCGCCTGCACGACTACGGCAAGGGCAGCCCGGACGAGCTGTTCGGGCGCGTTGCCGCCGACGGCTTTGCCGCTGTGCAGCTGGCCTATAAAAAGTGTGTGCCGTCCGTCAGGAGCTATGCGGACGTGACCGACGCGCTGGTCGCCGAGACTGTCGCCGCCGAAAAGGCGCACAGCATTCAGGTGGCCGTGCTGGGAACCTACGTGGAACTGGCCATCAACGATGAGAGCCGTTTGAAGAATGCGGCGGACTTCAAGAGCCAGTTGGCCGTCTGCAAGGCGCTGGGTGCCGGGTGCATCGGCACCGAGACGACCAGCATGGAAAAGCAGCCTGCCGGTACGACCCGCGAGGAAGCGCAGGAGCTGCTCTGCCGCAGTCTGGCGGACATTCTGCCCGCCGCCGAGGCACTGGGCGTGACCGTCGCCGTAGAGCCTGTGACCTACCACAGCATGAACTCCGCCGCCGCGACGCGGCATATTTTAGACACGATGCGCAGCCCGAACCTGAAGGTCATCTTTGACATGAGCAATCTGGTGGATGCCGGGAACGTAGGCGCGCAGGACCGCATCTGGAACGACGTGGGCGAGCTGCTGGGCGACCAGATCGTGGCCGTCCACTTCAAGGGGCAGGCTTTTGCGCCGGACGGCGGGCTGCTCCACACGAGCCTGGAGGACAGCCTGACCGACTACGCGGGCGCGTTCGCCATGCTGCGGCAGCTGCCGCAGGACGCTCTGCCCGTGCTTCGTGAGGAGGCTGTGCCAGCCCGCGCTGCCAGCGATATTGCATTTATGAGAGGATTTTTTGCATGACCGAAACGGAACGCAAGACATTGGTCGTTGACGAGAGCGGCGCGGGCGACTACCGCACGCTGACCGAGGCCGTTGCTGCCTGTGCGGCCACGCCGGACGAGCCGGTGCGGTTCTACATCAGGCACGGCATCTACGAGGAACGGCCTTTCATTGAGCTGGCGGACTATGTCATCGAGGGCGAGTACCGCAACGCGACAGTTATCACGGCGTCTGTGGGCGGGCGTGACCCGTGGCCGGGCGAGGTCAAGACCGGCACCTTCCGCAGCGCAACGCTGTTTCTGGGCGGCGGCAGGGCCGTTGTGCGCAACCTGACCGTGCAGAACAACGCCGGGGACGGCGCAAAGGCCGGTCAGGCGCTGGCCGTCTACGCCGACGCAAGGCGCGTGCTGATGGAGAATGTGAACCTCTACGGCAACCAGGACACGCTGTTCACCGCTCCCCTGCCCCTGCAGGAGCGCGAGCAAAACGGCTTCCGCGGCCCGCGGGAGAACACGCCCCGGCTGGACACCGTGCAGTACTACAAAAACTGCACGATCCGCGGCAACATCGACTTTATCTTTGGCGGTGCAAACGCTGTGTTCGACACCTGCCGCCTTGAACCGTGGCACCATATCAGCGGCACCTGCTATATCACGGCTCCCAGCACGCCCGCAGGCAAGCCCGGCTACCTGTTTGTGAACTGCACCGTGCAGGGCAGCTGTGCGCCCGGCAGCGTCTATCTGGGCCGCCCCTGGCGCGCGGACGCGGCCTGCTACTGGCTGGACTGCGCGTTGAGCGACGAGGTCTGCGCCGACGGCTGGGACAACTGGCGTGACCCCGAGAACGAAAAGACCGCCCGCTTTGGTGAGCACGGCTCCACCGGCCCCGGCAGCGCCGTCAAGCGTGCCTTTGGCAGCGTGGATGATGATAACGAAGCGAACGCCCAGCGGGAGATGTACGCGCGGGTAAAAGCGGAATTTGGCGTGGAATAAGGCATAGCAAAAGCGGCAGACCGTTGTGGCCTGCCGC
>ENA-OQIJ01000047-OQIJ01000047.1-human-gut-metagenome-genome-assembly--contig:-NODE-47-length-43107-cov-7.421219_pt1 | contig 43107 bp, 32 predicted proteins | sample MGYA00242582_ERZ504747 | MGnify/ENA primary metagenome ERZ504747 (study PRJEB26092, sample SAMD00036435) | human gut metagenome | host: Homo sapiens | study: EMG produced TPA metagenomics assembly of...
CTGCCCTGGTGTTATTCTTCCGGTATCGAAAGGCAAAGCAAGAATTGTTTCAGACAATATACACAACTCAATGCGTGCAGAAAGAAGGAGATTATTATGAAAACAAGAATTGAAGCAGATTCCATTGGTTCCCTTGAAGTCCCATCCGACGCCTACTACGGGGTACAGTCCCTGCGGGCAAAACGGAATTTCCCCATCACGGGAACGCCGATCCACCCGGTCATGATCCAGAATCTGGCGAAAATTAAAAAGGCAGCTGCCATCTCCAACCGCGAAGCACAGAGACTGCCGGATGAAAAAGCGGCTGCCATTATCTATGCCTGTGATGAAATCATTGCCGGCAAATTAAAAGACCAGTTCATCGTTGACGGCATCCAGGGCGGCGCCGGAACGAGTGCTAATATGAACGCAAACGAAGTCATCGCAAACCGCGCCATCGAAATCCTGGGCGGCGCCAAGGGTGATTATACCATTGTCCACCCGAATGACCACGTCAACATGGCACAGTCCACAAACGACGTTATCCCAAGTGCAGGAAAACTGACCGTGCTCGATCTGCTCCCGGATCTTCTGCATGCACTCGAGTCACTCCACGCAGCACTGCTCGATAAGTCCCAGGAATTTGACCACATTTTAAAGATGGGAAGAACCCAGCTTGAGGATGCCGTTCCGATGCGTCTCGGCCAGAGCTTCCACGCTTACGCAACGATGATCGAGCGTGATATCCGCCGGATCGAACGCGCCAGAAAAGAGCTGTTCACCCTGAACCTCGGCGGAACAGCCATCGGTACGACGATCAATGCTTCCGATTACTATCTCCACCACATCGTGCCGACCCTCGCTGCTGTGACAGGCTATCCGCTGATGCAGGCGGACGATCTGTTTGACGCGACGGAGAACCTCGACGGATTTGTGACGATCTCCAACACGTTAAAGACCTGCGCCGTCAACCTCTCCAAGATGTGCAACGACCTGCGCCTGCTGTCCAGCGGACCGCGGACCGGATTCGGCGAGATCAACCTGCCGCCGATGCAGAACGGATCCTCGATTATGCCGGGCAAGATCAACCCGGTTATCCCGGAGGTTGTGACACAGGTTGCCTTCCATGTCATCGGAAACGACACCACAATCACGATGGCGGCTGAGGCTGGCCAGATGGAGCTGAACGCGTTTGAGCCGGTTGTCTTCTACTCCCTGTTCTCTTCCATCACCTCGATGACAGGCGCTGTGAATACGCTTGTGAAGAACTGTATTCTCGGCATTACCGCAAATGAGAAACGGTGCGAGGATCTCGTTTCGAAGAGTGTCGGCATCACAACGGCGCTCTGTCCGTATATCGGATACCAGAAAGCGGCCTCGATTGCAAAGAAATCGCTGAAGACGGGCGAGAGTGTTACTTCTCTGGTTCTGAAAGACGAACTGCTGACACAGAAACAGCTCGACGACATTCTCGATCCGTACGCTCTGACCGGACCGGAACTGCCGGCAGAAGACGATCTGGCTGGCTGAATGTAACTGCTGCTTTCCTTCATAATTTCTTAACGATACGCAAAAAGGCTTCCCGGATTTCCTTGCTGTCCGGGAAGCCTTTTTCTGTCGTTTTCTTTTATATCAAACTCTGTTTAGATTCTCGCTACGCCGCTCTTTCTTGCTGCCTCTGCAACGGCTGCTGCCACCGCATCTTTGACACGCGGATCAAAGGCTGCCGGGAGGATGTAGTCTGCGTTCAGCTCTTCCTCGCTTACCAGTCCTGCGATTGCGTAAGCTGCTGCGACCTTCATCTCATCGTTGATGTCGGATGCGCGCACGTCGAGCGCTCCGCGGAAGATACCAGGGAAGCACAGTACGTTGTTCACCTGGTTCGGATAATCGCTTCTTCCGGTGCTGACAACGGCTGCTCCTGCCGCTTTCGCCTCATCCGGGAAGATCTCCGGAGTCGGATTTGCGCATGCAAAAATAATCGGGTCTTTTGCCATGGTACGCACCATATCCGGGGTGAAGGTTCCCGGTGCAGAAACGCCGATAAAAATGTCGGCTCCTTTAATCACCTCGGCAAGCGTGCCTTTCTCATGATTGTAGTTTGTGATTTTCGCCATCTCTTCTTTGATCGGATTCAAACCGTCGCGTCCCTCGTAGATCGCACCTTTGCGGTCGGTCATGATGACGTTTTTGAGACCCATCGAAATCAGCAGGCGGATAATGGCGATTCCGGCTGCACCGGCTCCTGAGGTAACAATTTTGACTTCATCCAGTTTCTTTCCAACCAGTTTCAGCGCATTGATGACACCGGCCAGTGTGATGACTGCGGTTCCGTGCTGATCGTCGTGGAAGATCGGAATATCACAGCATTCCTTTAATTTCTTCTCAATCTCAAAGCAGCGCGGTGCGGAGATGTCCTCCAGGTTGACGCCGCCGAAGCTTCCGGCGAGCAGGCGCACGGTATTGACGATATCATCGACGTCCTTGCTGCGCACGCAGAGCGGAATCGCATCGACACCGCCGAATTCTTGAATAAACGCATTTCCTCATAACCGGCATACCGGCTTCCGGTCCGATATCTCCAAGTCCGAGGACTGCGGTTCATCTGATTGCAGGCCGCTCAGAAGATGCCAACAAACTGCAGCATCCAGCCGGTGCGGCTGCTTTTGAATACCCAGTAATACAGAATCGCGAATACCTCGCGGAAATAGCAGGGCATAATGGAATTGAGCCCGATGGGGGCGGGCAGGGTGTCCACGTCGGTAAAACCTACCATGCGGGCGTATTCTCCGCCCCGGTAACAATGGAACGCATTGGTCACCACCACGATGGGCTCGGTGGCCGCAATGCCCCGCTCCTCCAGCAGGCGGCGGGCAAACAGCAGGTTTTCCTCGGTGGAGGTGCTTTTATCCTCCACAATGATCTGCGCTTCGGGAACACCCCGTTCAATCAGCCAGCGGGCCATGGCCACCCCTTCCGGAATGGTTTCGTCCCGCCCCTGGCCGCCGGTGACCACGATCACCGCGTCCGGATTTTCTTCGTGATATTCCAGAGCCTTCTGCAGTCGGCAGACCAACAGCTTGCTGGGCACATCCTTGCGCAGACCGGCGCCCAGCACCACAACCGCCTTTTCGTCCCCCTGCGGCTGATCGGTATAACCGCTGATGGCCACAAACGCCAGCAGCGCGCAGAATACACCCAGCCCGCAGAAAAAGCCGATGCGCAGCACCCGGCCCACGCCGGCGGCGCAAAAGGCATCGATCTGCCGGGCAAACAGCGCGTAGATCCACAGCCCGGCGGTGATGGCATACATGATGAGCATGCCGAAATTGAAATTGGAGCGCAGCGAGCGAACGATGCTGTCCAGCAGAAAATACACCGCCAGCGCCCATACAATAATCAGTTTAATCTTCACGAAACCCTTTCTGCAATGCGTTGTTTTTTTCTGTTAATAAACAAGCCGCGGAGCAACGCTCCGCGGCCGCCATATATAAGACGATAAAGCGTGCGTTTATATTGCACTTTTTTCAAAAAAGTTAAAAAAGATTGAAAAATATTGCCTTATCGCAAATTCAGATCAAACAAACAGCCGGTCGCTCAGATCCTGACCTGCCAGATCTGCCGGAACGCCCAGATAGGAGCAGATGGTTTTGCCGATGGCTCCAAAGCCCAGTACGGTGCCCAGATTATTGTTTTCCTTCACGCAGCTGCCCGCCACCAGCATGGGAACATACTCGCGGGTGTGGTCGGTGGTTTTGGTGAAGCCGGGGTCACAGCCGTGGTCGGCGGTGATGATCAGAAGATCATCCTTCCGCAGCTTTTTGAGCATCTCGCCCAGGCCCTGGTCAAATTCAGTGGCTGCGGCGGCGTAACCGTCGATGTTGCGGCGGTGGCCGTAAACCATGTCGAAGTCCACCAGATTGATGAAGGCAAGGCCCTCAAAGTCCCGATCGGTCAGCTCCAGCATCACCTTGATGCCTTCGGTGTTGCCGGAGGTTCGGATGGTATCGGTGACGCCCTCGCCGTCGAAGATGTCGTAAATCTTGCCCACGCCGATCACATCCTTGCCGGCGGCGCTCAGCGCGTCCAGCATGGTTTTTCTGGGGGGCTTGAGGGAATAGTCGTGGCGGCGGGGGGTACGCTGGAAGTCTGCCGCGCAGGTGCCCACAAAGGGACGGGCGATCACGCGGCCCACACCGTGCTCACCCTTGAGCATATCCCGGGCGATCTGGCAGTACTCATACAGCTGTGCCACCGGCACAATCTCCTCGTGGGCAGCCACCTGGAACACACTGTCTGCCGAGGTGTACACGATCAGTGCGCCGGTGCGCATGTGCTCCTCGCCGTAGTCCTTCAGCACCTCGGTGCCGGAATAGGTGGCGTTGCAGATCACCTTGCGGCCGGTGCGCTTTTCAAATTCCTCGATGACCTCCGGGGGGAAGCCGTTCGGGTAGGTGGGCAAAGCGCGCTCGCTCTCCACGCCCGCGATCTCCCAGTGGCCGATGGTGGTGTCCTTACCGTTGCTGGCCTCCTGCAGGCGGGCGCAGCTGCCCAGCACCTGTGCAGCGGGCTCACCGCAGGTCACACCATCCAGATTGAACAGGCCCATCTTCCTCATGTTGGGGGTATGGAACTTTTCGCTCTTTGCAATGGACGCAAGGGTATTTGCGCCCACGTCACCAAATTTATCCGCATCCGGCTCGGCACCCACACCGAAGCTGTCCAGCACTACCACAAACACTCGTTTTGCCATATTGTTTCTGCCTCCTTTTCGTTGGCTTTCGTGTGTTGTTTCATTATATCGTATTTACCCCAAAAAGTTAAGTATATCCCACCAGCTTTGTTGAAAAAATGCAATAAAATGTTCTGTTAAATTTTTATTTAATTGGTACGATTGCATATACTTTTCCGAAAGCTCACCGGTACCCCTTTCACGAAAGGTTTTTTTATTATATAATAGGGGCGGCGAGCGAAAAAGCGACCCCGTCTCCGCCCGGAGACGTTGTGGATAGATCAAATGAGAAGAGAGTATTTAGGAGGATTTTACGAATGCGTAAGACAAAAATCATTTGTACCTTAGGCCCCTCTACCGATAAAGAGGGCGTAATGCGTGAATTGATCCTGGCCGGCATGAACATTGCCCGTTTCAACTTTTCCCACGGCGACTATGAAGAGCATAAGGGCCGTCTGGACAAGCTGAAGGCTCTGCGTGAGGAGCTGGGCCGCCCCGTGGCTGCTCTGCTGGACACCAAGGGCCCTGAGATCCGTCTGAAGCAGTTCGCCGGCGGCAAGACCAAGCTGGAAGCCGGCCAGAAGTTCACCCTGACCACCCGTGACGTGGAGGGCAACAAGGACATCTGCTCCATCACCTATCAGGATCTGCCCGGCGACGTTTCAGTGGGCAGCACCGTGCTGCTGGCCGACGGCCTGATCAGCATGACTGTTACCGCTGTAACCAACACCGACATCGAGTGCCTGGTAAACAACAGCGGCCCCATCAGCAACAACAAGGGCGTGAACGTGCCCGGTGTTTCTCTGTCCATGCCTTACCTGAGCCAGAAGGACAAGGAGGACATCCTGTTCGGTATCGAGAACGGCTACGACTTCATCGCCGCCAGCTTTACCCGCAGCGCGCAGGACATCCAGGATATCCGCCGCCTGCTGAACGAGCACAAGTCCAACATCCGCATCATCGCCAAGATCGAGAACCGCGAGGGTATCGATAACATCGACGAGATCCTGGCTGCTGCCGACGGCGTCATGGTTGCCCGCGGCGACATGGGCGTTGAGATCGACTTCACCGAAATCCCCATGATCCAGAAGGACATCATCTTCCACAGCTTCTCCGCCGGTAAGCCCGTTATCACCGCTACCCAGATGCTGGAGAGCATGCAGGAGAATCCCCGCCCCACCCGTGCCGAGATCACCGACGTTGCCAACGCCATCTACGACGGCACCAGCGCCATCATGCTGAGCGGTGAGACCGCTGCCGGTAAGTACCCCGTGGAGGCCGTTCGCACCATGGCCGCCATCGCCGAGCGCACCGAAAGCGACTCCAGCTACATCGAGCACATGCGCAAGAGCCCCCTGGATACCCGTCTGAGCATCGCTGCTGCTACCGCTCATGCCGCCTGCACCACCGCAGCCGACATCAAGGCTACCGCCATCATCACCGTTTCCAAGAGCGGTGAGACCGCCCGCCTGCTGAGCAAGGGCCGCCCCGAGACTCCCATCATTGCCTGCGTGCTGGATGAGCAGACCCAGCGTCACCTGGCTCTGAGCTGGGGCGTGCATCCCATCCTGATGCCCTACGCCAACAGCACCGACGAGCTGGTTGATCTGTCTGTTAAGACCTCTGTGGAGCACGGCCTGCTGCAGAGCGGCGATCTGGTGGTTGTAACCGCCGGTGTTCCCGTGGGTGTTTCCGGTACCACCAACATGATCAAGGTCCACATGGTTGGCGAGTTCCTGGCCAGCGGCGTGGGCATCGGCAACCAGAACGCCAAGGGCGCCCTGTGCATCTGCCGCAACACCGAAGAGGTTGCCAGCAAGTGCAAGCCCGGCTGCGTGCTGGTGGTTCCCTACACCAACAACGACATGCTGCCCTACATGCGTGAGGCCAGCGCCGTGATCGTTGAGGAGGCTGGTATGAACAGCCACGCCGCCATCGCCGGTCTGGCTCTGGGCAAGGCTGTGATCGTTGGTGTTGCCAACGCCACCCGCCTGCTGAAGGACGAGACCATGGTTTCCGTGGACTGCGTACGCGGCACCATCCAGACCATGCCTGTCTGATTCATCTGAATCGCTTTTCTCTCCCCTGTGCATCCCGCACAGGGGAGTTTTTTTTGCCACAAAAATCATAACCCCACGTTAAACGTGGGGTTTGCAGAACGGCCCTATAAGGGCCATTATTCCAGCAGCACCTAAAGGTGCGTAATGAGCAACGCCAACCGCACTTGGCGTTGCTTTTTAGTTTCTTCTTCTACTGCAACCTTCTTTCTTTATTGGTCCTTCGCCGTAGGCTAACTCTTGTATCTACTAAAACTTATACCATAGGCCATGCTTTCTCGAATATTATTGAGATTCACCTAAAATAGCCTCACAGGTTATTTCAGCCGGGCACTAAAAATGGATTCACGCTCTTCTTTGTTGTTTGATATTTCTTTAGTTAAAACGGCCATTTTTTCTGTTCAACGCTCGTGCTAGATTCGCCCACAAGCATAGCTTGTGGTTCTTTATATAACAGGAACGGCGCACGCGAAAAAATTCCGCGTGCGCCGTTCCTGCTTTTTTTATCGTTGCCCGAATCCGGATACCTGCCCTTCAGGCGGGCCAGCCGCCGGGCGATCTTTTGCCGGCGAAGGGCAGTGGCGGTTTCGTCCACCTGCCAGTACTGCCCGTCAAACAGCAGCACATCCCCCTCCTGGGCATCGGGAAGCCGCTGGCGGGGAACCTGCTGCCAGCGGATCTGATCCGCCTCATCGGTGACCTCAATCACCGCTGTGTCGCCTTCCCATCGATCCAGAATACAGACTTCGTTCATGCTGCTCCTCCCTTTCTCATGCGGCACTGTCCGCCTGCTGGCTGCCGGAGGCGGTATAACATTGCAGACCATCCTCTGCGGCGGCAATCACCACACTGCCGTTCTCATCGGTGCGCAGCACCTGCGCGCCCACCATGGCAAAGTTTTGCAGCGCCTGCTTGTGCGGATGGCCATAGCTGTTGTCCTTTCCGCAGCTGACCACCACATACCGAGGCCGAATCGCCTGCAGGAAGGACAGGGTATTGGAGGTGCTGGAACCATGGTGCGCCGCCTTGAACACATCCGCCCTTGGAAGCTCACAATGAGCCAGCGCGTCCTCCTCCACCTCGGTTTCCCCGTCGCCGGTAAGCATCACCCGCAGACCGGGAGCGCTGTAAAACAGCACCTGCGAGAGATTGTTGTAATTATCGGTCTCCACACCGCTGGCCAGCACCGAGAGGGTGGCTTCTCCAATGGAGAATTCCTGCCCCGGCTCGGCGGTCACCACCGGGATATTCTGCTCTTCGATGGTATCCATCACCTTTTCAAAGGTTCGGGTGGTGGGATAGGGTGCCTTGTCGAAATCCGGCAGCAGCACCTGTTCCACCTGTACATGCTCCAGCACCGCCTGCATGCTGCCGATGTGATCCGCATGGGGGTGGCTCATCACCAGCAGCTTGAGCCGGGTGATGCCCTGTGCATCCAGGTAGGAAAGCAGCGCTTCTTCGCTGGAAGCCTCGCCCGCATCCACCAGACAGTACTCCTGACCGCTTTGCAGCAGGGTGGCATCCGCCTGGCCCACATCGATAAAGTGCACTGCCTGCGCATCCGAGGGCAGATTTTCCAGCCCCTGCGGCCGGGCGGAAACACCCAGAACGTCGTAAATATCCTCCCAGGTAAAGCCGCCGCCTGCGGCCTGCCCATTCAGGCCCAGCCGCAGCCCGATGACCAGACAGAAGGCTGTAAGCAGAAATACAATACCCTGGGAAAAGGTGATTCGGATGGGATATTTTTTGCGCCGTGTGCGCCTTTTTCTCCGCTTTGCCATGGGTTACTTCCGCCTGGTCTTGGGAGCAAAGGTGGGCCGGCCGGAATTCTTGCCGCCGCCCTTGCCGTGATTGGGAACAAATCGGCCCTGCACCGGCCGGGCTGCGTTTTTGGCATTCTGGGCACTCTTGCGGCCGGTGACGGGCCGGGCCTGCGCACTGACCTTCGGCTTGTAGCCGGGCACCAGCAGGGGGATCAGATCCTCCCGGTGGGTCTTGTGCAGGGCTTTGACCACCTTTTCCGCGTTGCGGGGTTCGTAATACTGCAGCAGAGCCCGCTGCAAAGCCTTGCCCTCCGGCGATTTTTCCACGAACACCGGCTTTAAGGTATAGGGATCCAGCCCGGTGTAGAACATGCAGGTGGACACGGTGCCCGGTGTGGGGTAGAAGTCCTGCACCTGCTCCGGGCGGATATTGTGCTTGTACAGATATTCCGCCAGATAAACCGCATCCTCCAGCGTGCTGCCCGGATGGCTGCTCATCAGATAGGGCACCAGATACTGCTTCTTGCCCGCCTTTTTGGTGAGCTCATAGAACCGCTTGGAGAACTTGTTGAACACCTCCACCGGCGGCTTGCCCATGTATTTGAGGGTGTTGGGCGCACAATGCTCCGGGGCCACCTTCAGCTGACCGGAGACGTGATGCTCCACCAGCTCCTTGAAGAAGGTCTCGTCCTTGTCCCAGGTGAGGTAGTCGTATCGGATGCCGCTGCGGATGAACACCTTTTTTACCCCGGGCAGAGCCCGCAGACGGCGCAGCATGTTCAGGTACTCGGTGTGGTCGATAATCAGATGGGGGCAGGGGCCGGGGGCCAGGCACTTTTTGCCGCCCTGGCACATGCCCTCGGTCATCTGCTTGGCGCAGCTGGGCAGCCGGAAGTTGGCGGTGGGGCCGCCCACATCGTGAATGTAGCCCTTGAAGCCGGGCTGTTTGGTGAGCAGCTCGCCCTCTTCCACCACGCTGTCCACGCTGCGGCTGGTGACCCGCCGCCCCTGATGCAGAGTGATGGCGCAGAAGTTGCAGCCGCCGTAGCAGCCCCGGTTGTGGATGATGGAGAACTCCACCTCTTCGATGGCGGGCACACCGCCCAGCGCATCGTAGCTGGGGTGCCAGGTACGGGTGTAGGGCAGGGCCGCCACCCGGTCCAGCTCCCGCCGGGTGAGGGGCTTGGCGGGCGGATTCTGCACCAGATAGCCGTGCTCCTGCTTCTGCACGATGATCTGGCCGGTGACGGAATCCTGATTGTCCATCTGAATGCGGCAGGCCTTGGCATAAGCCACCTTGTCAGTGCTCACCTTGTTGAAGCCTGCGCATTCCAGATATTTTGCGGGCAGATGGGCAAAATCGGTCATGTAGCAGGTGCCCGCCACATCCCGGATCTCACTGGCCTTCTCCCCTGCCGCCAGCCGCCGGGCGATCTCCACCGTCTGATGTTCGCCCATACCAAAGCTGATGATATCCGCCCCGGAGGTCTCTGCAATGCTGGGCAGCACGGTGTCCATCCAGTAGTCGTAATGGGCAAAACGGCGCAGGCTGGCCTCCAGACCGCCCAGAATCACCGGCAGATCCGGGTAGGCCTGCTTGGCCAGCTGGGTGTAAACAGTGGCGCTGCGGTCCGGCCGCTTGCCGGCCACGCCGCCGGGAGTGTATTCGTCCACCTTGCGGCGCACCTTGGCCACCGAGTAATGGGCAACCATGCTGTCCACATTACCGCCGCCTATGAAAAAGCCGTAGCGGGGCTTGCCCAGCACCTTGAAGCTCTCGCAGGTGGTGTAGTCCGGCTGACTGATCACGCCCATCCGGTAGCCCTCAGCTTCCAGAATGCGGCCGATGATGGCCGGGCCAAAGCTGGGGTGATCCACATAGGCGTCACCCATAACCAGAACAAAGTCCAGCTCGTCCCAGCCGCGCTGGCGCATATCCTCCCTGCTGATGGGCAAAAACTGTGTGCCCTGCTGCATAGGAAATCTCCTTTCTATTCCTCGCGGGCCAAAACGGCCCGGTTCCATTGGTAAAACACATCCGTGATCGCAGAGCGCCCCCGGCAGGCCACTGGTCTGCCGGGGGCACGAACGTCTGGCTTGATTCTATTGTAGCAAATCCCGCCCTGCATGTACAAGAGCGCAGGTTCAGGGAATCTCCTCCGGCACTGGGGCATTGTCCGCCCGCATGGACCGTTCGATCCACTGTTGACGGGTGACGAGCACCTCCCGGGGCTTGGCGCCCTGATAGGGCCCGATCACGCCCAGCTGCTCCATATCGTCCATGATGCGGGCAGCGCGGGCATAGCCCAGCTTGCACTTGCGCTGCAAAAGGCTGGTGGACGCCTGCCCGGCATCGATGACAACCTCCACCGCCTGTTCCAGCATGGGGTCGTGGCCGTCGTCCTCGTCGTCGCCGTCGCCACCGGAGGCCTTCTCGGGCACCGCGTGCTTTTCCATCTCCTCGATCATCTTCTCGTCGTACTGGGAGGTGTTGTCCTTCTTGATGAAGTCCAGCACGGCGCTGATCTCCTCATCCTTCACATAGGTGCCCTGAATGCGCAGGGGCTTGGATGCGCCCACCGGCATGAAGAGCATGTCACCCATGCCCAGCAGTTTCTCCGCGCCGCCCGCATCCAGAATGGTACGGCTGTCCACCTGGCTGGATACCGCGAAGGCGATTCGGCTGGGGATGTTGGCCTTGATCAGACCGGTGATTACATCCACGCTGGGGCGCTGGGTGGCCACGATCAGGTGCATGCCCGCGGCGCGGGCCTTCTGGGCAATGCGGCAGATGTAGTCCTCCACCTCCTTGCCGGCAACCATCATCAGGTCGGCCAGCTCGTCGATGATAATGGCGATGTAGGGCAGCTTTTCCATACCGTCGGTTTCGGCGGCCATCCGGTTGAAGCTCTTGATGTCGCGCACGTTGTTCTCGGCAAACAGATGGTAACGGCGCTCCATCTCGGCCACGGCGCTGCCCAGCGCACCCGCCGCCTTGCGGGGTTCGGTGACCACCGGCATCAGCAGATGGGGAATGCCGTTGTATTCCGCCAGCTCCACCACCTTGGGGTCGATGAGGATGAGCTTCACATCCTCCGGGCTGGAACGGTACAAAAAGCTGATGATGATGCTGTTCACGCACACCGACTTACCGCTGCCGGTGGAACCGGCGATCAGCAGGTGGGGCATCTTGCACAGGTCCGCCACCTGTGCATTGCCGGCAATGTCCTTGCCCAGCGCCAGCGTCAGGGGCGAGGCGCTGCGGGTGTAGGCCTGGGACTCAAAGATTCCCCGGATGCCCACCGGGCTGGATTTCCGGTTGGGCACCTCCACGCCCACGGCAGGTTTGCCGGGAATGGGCGCCTCGATGCGCACGCCGGCCGCTGCCAGATTCAGCGCAATGTCGTCGGCCAGACCGGTGATCCGGCTGATCTTCACGCCGGCCAGCGGCTGCAGCTCGTATCGGGTTACCGAGGGACCGCGGCAGATGTCCAGCACGCGGGTTTTTACGCCAAAGCTCTCCAGCGTGCTCACCAGCAGCTCGGCATTCTTTTTCAGTTCGGCTTCCACGCCCGGATCCTCCGCGGATTCCATCACCTGGAACAGGTCCAGCGGGGGGTACCGGTAAGCCGCGGGCTGTTCGGCCGACTCGGCCGGCGCGGTTTCTGCCGGGGCTGCCGCCGGATTCAGCGGACGCAGGGGTTCGCCATAGGAATTGCCCATGGTCTGGCTGGGTTCCATGGCCTTGTGGATCAGGCTGTCCAGCTCGGTGCCGCCGGTGGCAGGCTGCTCCAGATCCAGCGGAATCGGCTGATCCAGCTGGAAGGGAGGCTCGTCCGCGTCGGAGGGTTCCGGCGCATCGTCAAACCGCATCTCCCAGGCATAATCCGGGCTGCTGCTGGGGTAAGGCTCGAAGCCCACATCCGGGTCGGACTGGGGCTCCTCCATGGGAATTTCGGTTTCGAACTCACTGGGCTCAGAGGGCTGAGAAGAATCCATGGGAGGATACATGCCGAAGGTGCCGCCAGGGCCCACCAGCGGCTCCTCAGGCTGGGGTTCGATCTCGGTGGCAACCACCGGATCCGGCCCAAGGTCGATGTCCACCTGAGGCTTTTTCCGGAAGCGCTGGGCAAAAGCCTCCTGTTTTTGCTGGCGGGCAGCGGCACGCTCCTGAGCGGCAGCGCGGCGCTCGGGCTCCCGGCGCAGCTGCTCCTCTTCCCAGGCCTCGCGCTGCTGGCGGGCAGCGTCCCGGTCGGCACGCCAGTCGCCCAGATAATCCTCCGCAATCTGCCACAGGTCACCCGGCGTTACGCCCATATACCACATGATCATGGCAATGAGCAGAATCACCAGCAGGATGTTCGCCGCCGGATGGCCGCACAGAGCCAGCAGGGTGCCGCCAATAATGCCGCCCAACAGGCCACCGCCGAGAATTCCCTGCCCATTGGCGTACAGCGCGGCTGTGGTCTCGCCGAAGCTCAGGCCCACCAGATCAATTTTGGAAAATACCACCGCCGTGCCGCAGATAAGCATCATCAGCAGCAGAGACTTGGCACAGCGCGCCCAGATGGGCCGCCCCAATGCCACCAGTACCGCAATGTAAAGCAGAACCGGCCCCAGCAGGTAGGTGCACACGCCGAACACACCGAACAGCACGCCGCGCAGCATGGCCCAGACCGACTGCCCGGCCACCAGCGCCATGGCGATGAGAACGATGCCCAGGCCAAACAGCAGAATGCTCCAGCTCTGGGCCACATCCGGCTGGCTGCGCCGCGAGCGGGAGCGGGTGGTTTTCGCGCCGCTTTTCGCGGCGGGTTTCTTCTTTTGTGCCATACGTTTCTTTCCCTCGTTGTATGTATTTCCGGCCCCCGCTCCGGAAAAGACCGGGCAGCGGGGACGCCGCGCTCTGTGCGCGGGAATATTTTTTCGGAACTTATCTATTGTAGCATAAAACAAAAGGTTTTAAAACCCAATTTATCGGACACTTTCTCCCTGTCGTGCCCCTTCGCCGCCACTCGTGCCGGTTCGATTGGCTTCGATCTGGCGATAAAGATAGTTCAGCGCGTCACCCAGGCCACCCAGCTCGTCGATCAGGCCCTCTTCCACGGCCTGTTCCCCACCCAGCACGGTGCCCACATCCATCACCAGCTCGCCGGTGTGCATCATCAGTTCCAGAAACCGTTTTTCGCTGATGTTGGAATGACTTTCCACAAAACCGGTAATCCGCTCCTGCATCTGCTCAAAATAGCGCATGGTCTGGGGCACCCCCAAAACCAGACCGGAATGGCGCACCGGATGGATGGTCATGGTGGCGGTGGGCACAATGAAGCTGCGCTTTGCACTGACCGCCAGCGGAATGCCAATGGAGTGCCCGCCCCCCAGCACCAGCGCTGCGCTGGGCTTGGTCACTCCGCTGATCAGCTCGGCCAGAGCAAGCCCGGCCTCCACATCACCGCCTACCGTATTCAGAATCACCAGCAGGCCCTCAATTTCCGGATCCTCCTCAATGGCCACCAGCTGAGGGATCACATGTTCATAGCGAGTCACCTTCTGTTCCTGTCCGGCGCTCACATGCCCCTCGATCAGGCCAATCACCGTGAGGCAGTGGATGGCATGACGGCCCTTGGTGCGGATCACCGAACCGGTATCCATCATGAAATCCTGCTCCAGCTTCTCCTGTTCCACCTGTGCATCGGTGGGCTGCGATGTATCATTTTTGAGCATTGGTTCGTTCTCTCCTTTGCATTTTTCTATCAGTTTGCACGAATTTTTTGTCTTTATGCCTTGCAAGCGCCCCGGCAGGCCGCAATTGGTTTGACAAGGCTTTTGGAATCCAGTATTATAAAGTATGGATATTTAAGCAAAAGGCCCGGTCGCGCCTTTTGCCCCCCGCGGCGCGAGCACGGCCACAGTGCCGCCCCGACGCCCGAAATCAAATCAAAAGACGGTGATTGTTTTATGAATCATGCTCAGGGAAAAGTTTCTCTGCCGGTGATCAAGCGGCTGCCCAAATATTACCGCTATATCAGCCAGATGCAGCAAAATGGCGTGGTGAAGGTTTCTTCCAGCGAACTGGCCCGGATGATGGGCACCACCGCAAGCCAGGTGCGCCAGGATTTCAACTGCTTCGGTGGATTTGGCCAGCAGGGAATCGGCTATAATGTGGATGTGCTGCTGCACGAGATCGGCCGCCTGCTGTTTGGCGACGGCGAAAAGCTGCCCACCATTCTGATCGGCGCCGGCCGTCTTGGCCGGGCGGTCTCCCGTTTTCTGACCACCGATACCAACGGGTATCATCTGCTGGCCGTGTTTGACGTGCAGCAGGATCTGGTGGGCCAGAATCTGGACGGCATCCCCATTCATCACATCGACGAGCTGGAGGATTTCTGTGCAACCCACAAGCCTCAGGTGGCCGTTCTCTGTCTGCCCCGCGAGGGCGCAAAGGAGCTGTCCGGCCGGCTGGTGGAACTGGGAATCCGGGGCTTCTGGAACTTCAGTCATTATGATCTTTCCATCCCTTACCCCAATGTAACGGTGGAAAATGCCCACCTGGGCGACAGCCTGATGAGCCTTGGCTATCGGCTGCGCAACGACTGATTTCATCAAAAACAGCAGCCCGGCTGCGTTCTGCGCAGCCGGGCTGACTTTTGGCAAGGGGCACGCCCGCCCTTCGCCTTACAAAGAGGTTTGTGCAACACTATGGCAAAATTGTATTTTCGCTACGGCGCCATGAACAGCGGCAAAAGCACCGCCCTGATGCAGGTGGCCTACAATTACGAGGAACGCGGCATGCGGGTGCTGGTAATGAAACCCAGCGTGGACACCAAGGGCGGCGACAAACTGGTCAGCCGTCTGGGCGTAACCCGGCTGGTGGACATTGCCGTAACTCCCAAACTGGATATTCTGGATCTGGTAAAAGACCTGCTGACCCGTGCGCCCGCGCCGGCCTGCATCCTCACCGACGAAAGCCAGTTCTTCACCCCCGAGCAGGTGGAGCAGCTGCTGCGCATCACCGTGGAGCTGAATATCCCGGTGATCGCCTACGGCCTGCGTACGGATTTCTCGCTGAAGGGTTTCCCCGGCTCCACCCGCCTGTTGGAGCTGGCCCATGCGGTGGAAGAGATGAAAACCATCTGCTTCTGCGGTCGCAAGGCCACCTGCAACGGCCGCAAGGTAAACGGTGAATTTGTATTTGAAGGCGATCAGGTTGTCATCGACCAGGGCGGCGACGTGGAATATGTAAGCCTGTGTGCCCAGTGCTATTTCAGGGAGCGGGAGGATTTTTACCGCCGCCACCCGCGCATTACTGTTTGATAATAAACAAAAAACACCCGGATGCTATTTACAGACATCCGGGTGTTTTTATTTACAGCACCACGCCCTTGACCAGCAGCGAGATGGTTCCGTCCGGCTCGTTGACGAACTCCACATAATCGTTGTCTCCCCGCAGCAGACTGGTGGGGATCTTCATCTCAATGCCACTTTCGGTTTTGATGGACTGGTATTCCATCCGCTTGATGCGGGCAGGCGGCACCGACACTGTTTCCTCCAGCGGCAGATTTGCCTCTTCCAGCTCCTGGGTGAAGGATTCCACCGCCAGTGGGAACTGCTCTTCCAGCCGCTCCTTGACCCGCTGCACCTCCAGATTGCCGTCTCCGGCCACCGCCTCTTCGCAAAGAATAGCCGCGATCTCACTGTCGCTCTTCTGGTTATCCTCATAGCTCTGGCGCACCGCCTGCGCTGCTGCAGCCTGCACAGTCTGCAGCTTGGCCCGCTCAGGCTGGGCCTGGGTGCTGCGCAGAATCCGCTCGGACAGATAGAAGATTTTAGCTCCATCCACCTCATATTTCTTTTCCACCAGCTTGATGGAGCCGTCGGTCATATCCACAATCACCGACTCATCCGGCTTGGAGCCGGCGGCAGGCAGCAGGGTGCGCTGCTTGATCAGCGCGTTGTAGTGCTGCCCCTCCACCTGCTGATAGTAGTGGGCATAGGCAGCCTTATAGTTCATTTTCAGAATGGCAATGCTCTCGTGACCGTTGATCGAACAGTACGCCACGATCAGATCCGCATTGGGGATGGCCGGGCTGGTGCGCATGACCTGAAAGAATTCATCCGCCACCTGCTTGGAGCACTGCACAAAATCCTGATTTTCCAGAAGAAGCGCCGGGAAAGTGGATTCCGGCAAAAAACTGCATTTTTTTACTGCGTCATTGTAATAGGCCTTTTCCAGATGGGCCGCCAGATAGTCGGCGGTATCGCCGTCCAGCTCCAGCAGCCGGTCAGAGAACACCGGCGCACCGCCGCTGGAATCGAGCACATGCACAATGGCCTTGAAAATCTGTAATTCCATGGGATCGTTTCCTTTCGGTTAACATTCTTTTTTATTATAGCGGAAAAGCCGTCATTTGGGTAGTGGTGCACCAAAGCAAAAGCCGCCCGGAACAATCCGGGCGGCTTTTGCTGCTTGCTTTTATGGAGAAATTGAAGAGGAAGTGAGTGAATCAGTCGCGGCCGCGGCGCCAGATTACCACGCCGGCAACGACAGCAGCAGCCACCACCACAATGCCGATTACCACAGGCAGTACACTCACCTTGGATTTTTCGGTCTGGGAAGCGGTGCTCTGGCTCTGAGCCTGGCTTTCACTCTCGGCTGCCTGGCTCTGGGCTTCGCTGGAGGCAGACTCACTCTGAGCCTGGCTCTCTTCGGAAGCGGACTCGCTCACCGCGCTCTGAGCGGTGGAGGAAGTACCGGGGGTCTTGCTGGTCGCAGTGGTTCCGGGCTGCGCAGTGGCGCTGGCAGCAGTACCACTCTGGTTATTGCTGCTCTGATTGCTGCCGTTCTGATTGGAACCGCCGGAAGGCTTCTGGGTTGCCTCAGGCTGCTGCGTGGCTTCCGGCTGCTGAGTTGCCTCGGGCTTCTGGGTAGCTTCCGGCTTCTGAGTTGCCTCAGGCTTCTGGGTAGCTTCCGGCTGCTCAGTGGGTTCGGGATCAGGCGATACTTCGCCCACATTCACATTCAGGGTTTCGGTCTGCATGGTCAGGGTTTCCTTGGAAGAACCCGCCCGAAGCAGACTCAGGCCGCTTGCCAGCTGCTCGGCAGAATCCTCATCCTCTCTGGGCAGGCCGGTGGTGATGGCCAGCTCCAGATATTCGCCTTCTGCCGCTTTCACCTGAATGCTGCCCAGGTCGGTTTTATCGTTATCAAACAGCTGGCCGTTTGCACCCGCCACATAGACGGTGAGGACGCCACTGTTCTGATCAAAGCTGTAACGCTTTACGGTACCGGCCAGATCATTGTCGAAATCAAAGCTCACACTGGCCTTGTCCAGCGAGCCGGATACGGGATTCAGCGTGAAGCTCATCTGCAGAGCATTCACGCCCTCGCCCACGCCTGCCTGATGCAGATCCAGGGACACTTTGGCCCCTCCTTCAACAGGCTGCAGGCTGGCGGCCGCATCCGCGGCCGCCAACCCCTGCAGGGGCATCGCCATGACCAAAACCGCAGCCCCGATCAGGCCGATGATTTTTTTGTTCATGTCTTACTCCTTTATGCTTGGCCCCGAAGCGGGGCAATACCAATTCTTACTTATCCCCGGAAATGGTGATGGAGGGCAGGCTCTCGGGTACCTGCACCCACAGGGAGTCACTGACCAGGCGCTGGCCCTGATTGGTGAGGGCATCGTCCACACGGTACAGCTCCACGCGCACCTGCTCGGGCAGAACTGCGTCGGGGCTGATCCAGTAGACCCAGCGGCCGTCGGAGGTGTTGCCCAGATCGCCCTTGTCCGGAACCGGAGCCAGAATGATCTGATCGGCACTGCCCTCGCCGTTTTCACCGTAGCCCACAATCTTGCCATTCTGATCGTAAACGATCACGGCATTGTAAGCCGGGTTGCCCTTGTACTGGCCCACGAAGATCACGGAACCCGCCGGGATGAACCCATCGGTGTATTCGCTCTCCTCGTAGAGCTCCTGGTCATAGATGTAATCCTCTGCCAGAATGCCGACGCCATCCTCAAACAGCTCCACATTGTCGCCGGTGGGACCCAGCACATCCAGCTCGGTGATGCTCACGGTCTGAGCACCCTGGAAGGTCAGGCGCAGGGCGGTGGCGCCGCTGGTGCGCATCCAGCCCTCGTCATTCACCGCGTATACGGTGGTGGAACCGGTGTCCTGCAGGCTTTCAACGCTTACGGGAACATCCACCCACTGGCCGTTTTCCTCCAGCTGAAGGACCAGAGTACCCGCGGGCACCTGACCCGCACCGCTCATCAGAGTGAACTTGAAGCCGGTCACATCCAGCTCCTTGCCGAACTGCACCTCGATCATGGCATCTCCGCTCTGGGCGGTACCGGTGTAGGTGGTGCCCAGATTATCGTCGAAGGCCAGACCAATGGCGGATTTCACGCTGGCGTGGTCATGGGCGCCGGGATCAAAGCCGGCATCCGGATCCTGCTCGTCGTGATCCACCTCGGTGTCCTGCTCAGAGGTCATGTTGGTGGTAACGGTCCAGGCGCTCTTGTCCTGGCTGCCGTCGTGGCTGATCTTGATCGCATCCAGAGAAACGGCCTCGGCGTAATCCAGATACTGATCCACAGGAATAATTTGATAGATAAAGGCACGGTTATTGATGGTGGTTACCATATCGGTAAAGGTAGCCGCGCCGTTCTCGTCCGCCAGCACAAAGCCAACGGTCTCGTTGTTTTCCTTGCCGCCGGAGATGGAGATCCGGTTGATCTCGTAGCCCAGCAGGCTGGAGGAAGCGGTCTGGGGAGCAATGGTCAGACTTACCTGATTCTGCGCCAGGCCGTTGGTGCCGTTGCCCTGAGTGCGAGTCACATCAGCAGCGCTGATTACGCTCTGACCCTTCAGGCTCTCACCATTCGGGTTCTGGATGCGGTAGCTCTGAGCCGAGTCATTCACATAGTAAATGGCACGGGTCTCAGGCTCGAACTGGCTCACATAGGCCGTGGTCTCCTCGTTGGCCACCAGGCCCCAGCGCAGGAAGAACTCGCTCAGATTCTTCTGAGCGGCCGCGCTGGCCAGTCGGATGATGTTCTGCTCGGAACCGCCGTTCAGCTTCAGGGCAACGCCGCCGGGAGCGGGAGCCTTGGAGGGAGTGCGGGAATAGGTATCCATCCGGGCAAAGAACAGATTGTCAAAGACCTCCTGCTGGGTATCAAAGGTCTTGTAGGGGTAGTAGTTGTCGTAGGCCAGACGCAGCTGCCAGTACATGGCCAGCTGCAGGAACACGTCGCTGGCGCGGCCGATGGTGCCGCTGGTCACCTTGTCGTACACGGCATTGTAGCCGAAGCGTACGCCGCTGGTACCGTAGGTAGCCAGCTGAGCGAAGTAGTTGTTGGTCACCTCAGCGATGGCATAGCTGGACTGGTTAATGTCGTGGCCGATCTCGTGACCGATGCCCCAGCCGAACAGATCGCCGGACAGGTAGGCACCGTTCTCGTCAGCCTGCAGGGGCTGACCCTGCACCACGCCGGGCACAGAGCCCCAGCCAATGCCGATGTGGTTGCCGGCTGCATACATGAAGGCGCCAGCGAACATGCGCATGTAACGGATGTTCAGATGCTGACTGGGCACACGGTTGATGGCTTCCGACGCATTCTCGGTCAGGCCCTTGTGCTGGTAGAACAGCTCCATGGTCTGATCCATGGCCAGCATGGAATCGTTCAGGCGCTTGGCCTTTTCGGCGGTGGTGCCGCTGCCCAGACCCGCCAGCACCTGCTGGGCGGACAGGGAAAACAGCATGTGGTCGCCCATCAGCTCGGTAGCGCCCAGGATGCACTCTTCCTCGTTGTACTCGTAGTTGACGTTGGCATTGCTGCTGCCGGCATGCTCCTGCTCATGCAGAGCTTCCAGACCGGCCACATAGCTTTCCAGCTCTTTCACATACGCCTCGGTCAGGGCCAGACGCTCGGCCTCGTCCTCGATGCCGTACAGGTCCAGCATGGGGATGGTGGTACCACCCGCCACACGCACACCATATTTGCTGGTCTTGTTGCTGGCGGCGTAGTACACATACAGGGAGCCGCCGCGCTCGAAGTCCTTGCTCACAATGGCAGGAATGGTAAAGGTGTTCTCGCCCACCTTCAGCCGGCCGATCTGCTTCATGAAGCTGCCGGACTCGGCATTGTACTGGGTCGCCACCAGATACAGATCGGTGTTGGTACCGGTCTGCAGATCGGGGTTGCCCACATAGATGGTGATTTCCTCACCGGCAGCGGCGGTCACGCCCAGAGGCTGCCAGGGATTCAGGCCGGTGAAGCCCAGGCTGTTATCCGCATAGCCACTCACATTGGCGCCCATAGCCTTGATGTGCTGCACGGGGCGCAGGTTGCTGCTGTTAGCCAGCAGATCGGCCGCGGTGTCCAGCTCGCGCTTGAGCTGAGTGTAGTTGGGATGCAGCTCGCCGCTGACTTCATCGGGAGTATCCAGACGGGTGTACAGCGCATTGATCACTCTCTGATCCACATCCTCCCGCAGGGTGGTGTGGTAATCGTCTGCATACAGGGCCATGATATCTTCGTAGATGCTGTCATAGCCATAGAAACGCATTTCAGCGATCTTGATGCTTCTGGTCCAGCCGGTGGTGGTGCACAGATGCAGCTGATTGGTGACGATCCTGGTGCCGAAATCAATGTAGAAGTGACGGCGGCCGTTCTCATCGGTGCGGGTGTTCACACGCAGACCGGAGATCTCCTTCATGGAGTCGGTCTCCAGATCATGGTACCACACACGCACACTGCTGATGGCACCGTTTTCCGGCTCTGCAAAAGCCATGGCGCCAAACTCATAGGTGCCGTCAAAGGCTACCCGCAGGCCGCGGTCGTTGGGAGGCCAGCCGTAGTTCACACCGTCGTCCCAGTCATTCACAGAGTAGTAGGAGGACTGGTCGCCATCCACCACGCCCAGGGCGCTTCTGCTGCCAGCCGCGTCCAGCGGGCTGTTCACCATCATGTTGGTGCCGCGCATGGTGGTCACGCTCTGGATGTGAGCGGTGAGCTGGCCCACACCGTTGGAGGTGTTGATCAGCTTGTAGGAGGGCATCCAGGCCGGCTCCAGGCTCAGGGTTTTGGCCAGCGCCGGAATGGCGTTGGGGCCGTCGCCCAGCTCGTTGGTGCCGTATACGGTGACCTCATACTCCACATTTTCTTCCAGATTGTCAATCTTGTAGCTGTTGGCGGTGATATTTCTGGCCGCCACAGTGTATTCCGCGTTTGCATCGCTCTTTTTGCGATACAGAACGGTGTAGCTGTCGGTATCCACCATGTCTTTCCAGTGCAGACTGATGGAGCGGTAGCCACCACTTGCCTCCAGATTGTCGGGGGCGTCGGGCTTCTTCTCCACCACCGGCTTCACGGTGATGGGATCGCAGTAACCGCTGGACCACTCACCGTTCAGAGACTGAACCTGCACGGTGTATTCCTTGCCGTTGACCAGCTTGCTGCCGTTCAGGCTGTCCACCAGAAGCTGGTTGGCGGTGGTGCGGATGGTGGCGGTAACATTTCCGGTGGAACCCTTTACAGGGCCGGTGATCTTGACCTCATAGGCAGTCACATTCGTTGCAGCCTTCCAGGTCAGCAGGAACGCCTTATCGGAACCGGTGCCGCTCAGGCCCTCGGGAATACTCATCTCAGGCTCGGGAATGCGATTCTCCATGCCGTTCAGGAATTCCACCTTGGAGATCTCGGCCAGATTGTTGCTCTGGGTGGCAGTGATGGTCAGGGTGATCTTCTTCACCGCAACCTGCTTGCCGAAGTTGATCTCCAGCGTGCCGTCCGCCTTGCGGGTGGCGGTGGCGGAAGTGGTGAACAGGCTGAACAGGGCAATACCGCGGGCCTTCTCTTCCTGAATCTCCACCGGGATGGTACCCTCCCGGCCGTTTTCGTCCACATAAGTAACCAGGATGGTACCTGCGGTCACTGCGCCCTCACTGTTGGCGGGCGCCTGAATGGTCATACCGTCCATCTTGGGCAGTTCTTCTGCGGTCACGTCCTGATCATCGCCGGCAAAGTTGAAGTCAACCACAATGGGCTTTTCACTGATGGAAGTGCCATCCTCATTGCCCAGCGTTACGCCGCCGTTTTCGTTTACCAGATCCTTCAGGCTGCCGGTAACGGCAATCTCATCGCTCACGACGGGATCTGCAACATTATCCGCCACGCGGGTCTGCACAGTGGAGTACACATCGCCCACCTGCGCTTCTTCGCCGGTCAGGTTGTCGGCCAGCAGCTGCAGATCCGCCAGATCCACTTCGCCGCTGCCATTCAGGTCGGCCAGGCCACCCTGAACGCCGTTCTCAATGGCATTTACAATGGTATCGGCATCGTCGCCATTCAGCACACCGTCGCCGTTGGCATCACCCACACGCAGCACACCGGGGTGAGCGGTGCTGCCATAGCCGGCCAGATCGTCGGTGTACAGGGTCAACTCGCTGTACATGTTCTGGCTCACTTCCAGAGACTGGGTGTATGTGGCAAAGCCGGGAGCAGTGATTACCACCTGATAGCTGCCGGGCTCAAGACCGGTTTCGCTGAGCTTCAGCCGGGAGGCCTGACCCTCTTTGTTTTCCGTCAGCTGCCCGCCGACCTGTGCAACCGGCATTTCCTCGCCGTTTCGGTACAGGGTCATGACGAAGTCCACATTTTTCCCCATCACCATGGCTGCGTTGATCACAACAGACACGCCGCCGTTGGGCTCGGTCTCGGTGGGTTCCTCCACCTCATCCAGCAGCTCCGGCTCTTCCTGCATCTCAAGGGCATTTTCCTCCAGAACGAGCTCACTGGAAGCCAGTTCCTCGGAAACTGCTTCACTGGAAGCTACTTCACTGGAAGCTGCCTCACTGGAAACACTCTCCTCGGAAGCAGCCTCACTGGAAGCACTTTCCTCGGAAGCAGCCTCACTGGAAGCACTTTCCTCGGAGACAGCTTCACTGGAAGTATTCTCTTCGGAAGCAGCTTCACTGGAGGCGCTCTCCTCGGAAACAGCTTCGCTGGAAGCAGGCTCCTCGGTCACAACAGTTTCGGGATCGGTCTCGTCCGGCTGCTGGCTGGCAGGTTCGCCGGCTTCTTTTTCGGACCCGGTCTGTACCTGCACCACCGATACGCTGCTCTGAGCGTCCATGGCTGCCACGGCAGGCAACAGCGCCTGCGAAGCAATGGTAGCCATCATGGTGAACGCCAGCAGATAGGCAATGATCGATTTCATGGTTCGATTGCTCATCCTTTCGTTGGAATTTCTCCACAGATTATCTATGCTTATCCCCAGCTCCCGAAGGAGCCTGGTTCTCTCAGCAGGCACTATTATATCAGTCACAAAAAACTTTTTCAATATTTTAATTTCTAAAATCGTTACCAAATCAATTTTTCAGCTTTTTGCCTCAAAACCCCTGTTTTCAAGGAAATATCCGGCGCAATTTCCACAAACCAAGTAGAATTTAAACCCGTCAATTTCCTGTCAAGCGGTCACAATTCCAATGGAATTTGTGAATTCGACCAACAAAAGGCGTGTTTTTCCACAAACCGGCTCATCCCTGCCGTCTGGTGCGGCATATCCGATCGGTCACACCGATGGTCATAAAGAGATTCGCCGGGCCGTGTTTCCAGCCCTATTCCCATCTCTTTTTGATTTTCGGTCACAAAAAAGCCCGCCGCTTCGGAATTTCTTCCCAAGCGGCGGGCTCTTTCTTATTTATATAGGAATCGGTTTCGCGGCGCTCAGACCTTCTTCACGCCCAGGGTAACGGTCTCGCCGTTCACATCCCATTCCTTCACATAGCCGTCGGTGCTGCCGGTCACAACAGCATCCGCCAGAACATCGGAGGCAATGGAATCCTTATTGGCTTCCATCAGGGCGGTGATCTTGTCGTTGCCCATGGCATAGGCGGTGATGTGATCCTCCACATTGAAGCCGGCTTCCTTGCGCATGGTCTGCAGCTTGCTGACCAGCTCACGCACAAAGCCTTCCTCCACCAGCTCGGGAGTGAGCTCGGTGTCCAGCGCAACGGTAACCTTGGCATCCTCCACCGAGAAGTACCGCTCGCTGCGGGTCATCTCGATGAGCAGATCCTCCTCGCCCAGCTTGATCTCGCCGGTGGAGAGGGTCAAAGTCAGGCTGCCGGTCTCGTCCAGCTCCTTTTTGGCAGCGGGGCCGTTCAGGTTGGCCAGCAGGTTGCGGATCTCGCCCAGCTGCTTGCCGTATTTGGGTCCCAGAGTCTTGAGCTGCGGTTTGAAGGTGTAGTTGGTGAACATGGACATGTCATCGGTGAAGGTGACCTTCTTCACGTTCAGCTCGTCCTCGATGATCTCCACATAGTACTCGCCCAGCTTCTCGTCAGCCTTCACAAACATTTCGGCCAGAGGCTGGCGGTTCTTGCGGTTGGCGCCATTGCGGGCGGAACGGCCCAGAACAACGATATCCAGAACCAGCTCCATGTCGCGCTCCAGATCAGCGTCCACAAAGCTCTCGTCCACCACGGGGAAGTCGCACAGGTGCACGCTTTCGGGAGCGGACTTGTTCACGCTGCGCACCAGATTCTGATAGATGCTCTCGGCCATGAAGGGGATCATGGGGGCGGCCGCCTTGCAAACAGTCTCCAGAGCGGTGTACAGAGTCATGTAGGCGTTGACCTTATCCTGCTCCATGCCCTTGGCCCAGAAACGCTCACGGCTGCGGCGCACGTACCAGTTGGACAGATCGTCCACGAACTCCTGCAGAGCCCGGGCCGCCTCGGGGATAGCGTACTGATCCAGCTCAGTGTCCACGGTCTTGACCATGGTATTCATCTTGGACAGAATCCAGCGGTCCATAACAGACAGCTTATCCTTCTCCAGGGTGTACTGGGTGGGATCGAAGTTGTCGATGTTTGCGTACAGGATAAAGAATGCGTAGGTGTTCCACAGAGTGCCCATGAACTTGCGCTGGCCCTCCTGCACAGCCTTGCCGGAGAAGCGCTTGGGCAGCCAAGGCGCGCCCGCGGTGTAGAAGTACCAGCGGATGGCGTCGGCGCCGTAGGTGGCCAGAGCGTCGAAGGGATCAACGGCGTTGCCCTTGGACTTGGACATCTTCTGACCGTTCTCATCCTGCACATGACCCATAACCACAACGTTCTTGAAGGGAGCCTTGTTGAACAGCAGGGTGGAGATGGCCATCAGGGAGTAGAACCAGCCACGGGTCTGATCCACAGCCTCGGAAATAAAGTCGGCCGGGAAGCGGCTCTCGAACACTTCCTTGTTCTCAAACGGATAGTGGTACTGGGCAAAGGGCATGGAACCGGAGTCGAACCAGCAGTCGATCACTTCCGGCACACGCTTCATCTGCTTGCCGCAGTCCGGACAGGTGATGGTCACCGCGTCGATGTAGGGGCGGTGCAGCTCGATGTTCTCCGGGCAGTTGGGAGACATCTTCTTGAGCTCCTCGATGCTGCCGATGGAGTGACGGCAGCCGCACTCACATTCCCAGATGTTCAGCGGGGTACCCCAGTAGCGGTTGCGGCTGATGCCCCAGTCCTGCACGTTCTCCAGCCAGTCGCCAAAGCGGCCCTTGCCCAGAGAGGCGGGTACCCAGTTTACGGTGTTGTTGTTGCGGATCAGATCGTCCTTCACCGCGGTCATCTTGATGAACCAGGAGTCTCTTGCGTAGTAGATCAGCGGGGTGTCGCAGCGCCAGCAATGGGGATAGCTGTGCTCGAAGACCGGCGCGCTGAACAGCAGACCCCGGGTCTCCAGGTCGATCAGCACTTCCTTGTCGGCCTTTTTGCAGAACATGCCGGCCCACTTGGTCTCCTTGGTCATGCAGCCCTTGGCGTCCACCAGCTGCACGAAGGGCAGGCCGTACTTGCGGCCCACGTTGGAGTCGTCCTCACCGAAGGCGGGAGCAATGTGAACGATACCGGTACCGTCGGTCAGGGTGACGTAGCTGTCGCAGGTCACATACCAGCACTTCTCCTTGGGAGAAACGAAGTCGAACAGAGGCTCGTACTCTTTGTACTCCAGATCCTTGCCCTGGTAGCTCTCCAGCACGGTGTAGCTGCCCTCGCCCAGCACGGTGTCGGCCAGAGCCTGGGCGATGTAGTACACGGTGCCGTCCTCGTTCATCTTGACCTTCACATAGGTCTCGACCGGGTTCACACACAGAGCCACGTTGGAGGGCAGAGTCCAGGGGGTGGTGGTCCAGGCCAGGATGTAGGCGTCCTCGCCCTTGGCCTTGAACTTGGCAATGGCGCTGCGCTCCTTTACATCCTTATAGCCCTGAGCAACCTCATGGCTGGACAGAGGGGTTCCGCAGCGGGGGCAGTAGGGCACGATCTTAAAGCCTTTGTACAGCAGGCCCTTTTCCCAGATCTGCTTCAAAGCCCACCACTCGGACTCGATGAAGGTGTTGTCGTAGGTCACATAGGGGTCGTCCATATCGGCCCAGAAGCCGACGGTGCCGGAGAAATCCTCCCACATGCCCTTGTATTTCCAGACGCTCTCCTTGCACTTCTCAATGAAGGGCTCCAGACCATACTGCTCAATCTGCTCCTTGCCATCCAGGCCCAGCAGTTTCTCCACTTCCAGCTCAACGGGCAGGCCGTGGGTATCCCAGCCGGCCTTGCGGGGCACCTGATAGCCCTTCATGGCCCGGTAGCGGGGGATCATATCCTTGATAACACGGGTCTCCACATGGCCGATGTGGGGCTTGCCGTTGGCCGTGGGGGGGCCGTCGTAGAACATGTAGGTCGGCCCTTCCTTGCGGGAATCGATGCTCTTCTCAAAGATGTGGCGTTCCTTCCAGAACTTGAGCACGTCCTTCTCGCGGTCAACGAAATTGAGATTCGGGTTTACTTTCTCGTACATCTTAAATCTCGTCCTCCTTGTTTTTCCGTTTTTTGAACGGAACGTACAAAAACAACAGAAAAAGCCTTCGCCCCTGCAAACAGGGCGAAGGCTTTGCGCTTTCGTTGTACCACCTTTTGCTGTGTACCATCATACACGCTCCCCTTAACGGAGGGATGCCGGCGGCGCCTACTGTGAGTTCAGCCCGCAGCTCCGGAGTGATCTTCGGCGGGGCGCTACTGGCGCGGGGCTCACACCCTCCCCCGCTCGCTTGGTCGTTCGCACCGGGCTTACTGTCTCCATCACAGCTGTTCTCTGTGTCTTTGCTAACAGATACACTTATATCATATACAACCGCAAAAGTCAAGGCAGCACCGCATAATTTCAGGCTGCGGAGCGCACTGAAAGGGCCGGAGCAATGATTGCTCCGGCCCTTTGCGGTTTATTTAGTAATTCTCACAGCGCATCTCGAAGAAGCTCTGGGCGTAACCGCACACCGGGCACACCTCGGGGGCCTTCTTGCCCATGACCAGATGGCCGCACACACGGCACTCCCACATGGTCAGCTCGCCCTTCTCGAATACCTGCTGCATTTCCACGTTCTTCAGCAGACGGCGGTAGCGCTCCTCGTGGCTCTTCTCGATGGCAGCCACCTTGCGGAACTTCTCGGCCAGCTCAGGGAAGCCTTCCTCTTCGGCATCCTTGGCAAAGCGGTCGTACATGTCGGTCCACTCGTAGTTTTCGCCCTCGGCTGCGGCCAGCAGGTTGTCGGCGGTGGAACCCAGGCCACCCAGGGCCTCGAACCACAGGCGGGCATGCTCCTGCTCGTTGCGGGCAGTCTTGCGGAACACCTCGGCCAGCTGCTCATAACCCTCGCGCTGAGCTACCTGAGCAAAGTAGGTGTACTTGCCGCGGGCCTGGCTCTCGCCGGCAAAGGCTTCGCGCAGGTTCTTCTCAGTCTTGGTGCCGGCATAACGGCTGCCGCCCTTCGGCTCCTCGATCTTCTCAAATACCGAAGCGGGCTTGTGGCAGCGGGGGCAGGTGAAATCCTCGGGCAGAGGGCCTTCATGAATATAACCACATACAGTGCAACGCCATTTTTCCATTGTCATTTCCTCCATATTCTTTTCGTTATTCCGGCAAATCAACACATGACGGCTCATGCAGTGCTGCCGGCTGATTCTTTCAATATTTTGTTGGTGGGCTTTGTTTCCGTGGCTTAATAATAACATTTCCTATTTATTCTGTCAACCCTTAAATAGGAATTTCTTCTATTTATTTTTCAGTATGCTCCCGCACACGAAAAAGCCCCCGCAGCAGAGCTGCAGGGGCAAAAAGATTCAGAACAAACGGGGGCGCGGCGCATAACTGGTGTGCAGAATGTGGTGGGCCTTTTCGCTGCCCGGCTCGCCCAGAAATTCCGCGTAGACCTGCTGAACCAGCGGGTTCTCGTGGCTGCGGCGCAGCACGCTGGCCTCGTCCTGATTATACAGGGCTTTGGCGCGCAGAGCGCGGATGTCGGTGAAGTTGCGCACCGGGGCGGGCTGGATGGGCTGGCCGCCGCCGTTCACACAGCCGCCGGGGCAGGCCATGACCTCGATCATATCGTACTGCTTTTCCCCGCTGCGCACCATGTCCAGCACCTTGCCCGCGTTGGCGGTGCCGCTGACCACGCACACCCGCAGGGTGAGCCCGGCCACCTGATACTCCGCCTCCTTGATGGCGTCGGTGCCGCGCACCTGGGTGAATTCCACCGGCTCCACCTTTTCGCCGGTGAGGGTCTCCACCGCGGTGCGCAGGGCCGCCTCCATCACGCCGCCGGTGGCGCCGAAGATATGGCCCGCACCGGTGGCCTGGCCCATGGCCGGATCGAAGTCCTCGTCCGGCAGGTCGTTAAAGCGCAGGCCGCTGCGATGGATCATGCGGGCCAGCTCACGGGTGGTGATGGCCACATCCACATCCGGGATACCGTCGCCCGCGGCGCTCTGATCCGGGCGGCCGATCTCGAATTTCTTGGCGGTGCAGGGCATCACCGACACGCAGTATACATTTCTGGGGTCCAGTCCCATCTTCTCGGCATAATAGGTCTTGCTCAGAGCGCCGAACATCTGCTGCGGGCTCTTGCAGCTGGACAGATTGGGAATGAAGTCCGGGTGGAAGGTCTCGCAGTATTTGACCCAGCCGGGGCTGCAGCTGGTGATCAGCGGCAGCTTACCCCCGTTCTTCACCCGCTCCAGAAACTCGTGGGCCTCCTCCATGATGGTCATGTCGGCGGCAAAGTCGGTGTCGAACACGCCGTCGAAGCCCAGGCGGCGCAGTGCCGCCACCATCTTGCCCTGTACATTGGTGCCGATGGGAAGGCCGAATTCCTCGCCCAGAGCCGCACGCACGCTGGGCGCGGTCTGCACCACCACATGGCGGGTGGGGTCATCCAGTGCAGCCCACACCTTCTCGGTGTCGTCCCGCTCCACCAGAGCGGCGGTGGGACAGACCACAATGCACTGGCCGCAGCCGATGCAGGTGGAGTCCGCCAGCTTGCCCTCGAAGGCGCAGGCGATGTGGGTATTGAAGCCGCGCTCCACCACATTGATCACACCCACGCCCTGATTCTCGGCGCAGGTGGAGATGCAGCGGCGGCAGATGATGCACTTGGAGCTGTCCTTCACCAGATGGGGTGCGCTGTCGTCATCCTGCCGCTCGGGCAGAACGCCCTCGAAAGCGTTGGATTTGTCCACGCCGTACTGCTTGCACAGGCGCAGCAGCTCACAGTCGCCATTGCGCACACAGCTCATGCAGTCCTGATTGTGGATGGAGAGGATCAGCTCCAGATTCATCTTGCGGGCATTCTGCACCCGCTTGGTGTTGGTGAATACCTCCATGCCCTCGCTCACCGGGTAGACGCAGGCGGGCAGCAGGTTCTTTGCGCCCTTTACTTCCACCACGCAGACACGGCAGGCTCCGTTCACCCGCTTGATCTCCTTTAAATAGCACAGGGTGGGAATGGTGATGCCCACCGCGTGGGCCGCCTCCAGAATGGTGGAGCCCTCCGGGGCCTGACAGGGCACGTTGTTGATCTTCAAATTTACCATATTCATTGCCGTGTGCCCTCCTTAGCCTTTGCTGATGGCGCCAAAGCGGCAGGTGTCCATGCAGGCGCCGCACTTCACGCACTTGTTGGTATCGATGCTGTGGGGGTTGCGCACACTGCCCATGATCGCATCCGCCGGGCAGTTGCGGGCGCACAGGGTGCAGCCGCGGCACTTGTCCGGGTCGATCTTGTACACCAGCAGCGCCTTACACACGCCCGCCGGGCAGCGTTTGTCCTGAATATGCGCCAGATATTCCTCCCGGAAATACTTCAGGGTGGACAATACCGGGTTGGGCGCGGTCTGGCCCAGGCCGCACAGGCTGTTGTTCTTCACGAACTCGGCCAGCTCTTCAATGCGCTCCAGATCCCGCATGGTTCCGTTGCCGCTGGTGATCTTCTCCAGCAGCTCCAGCAGCCGCTTGGTGCCTACCCGGCAGGGGGTACACTTGCCGCAGCTTTCGTCCACGGTGAATTCCAGAAAGAACTTGGCGATATCCACCATGCAGGTGTCCTCGTCCATGACGATCAGACCGCCGGAGCCCATCATGCTGCCGATCTTGTTCAGGGAATCGTAATCGATGGGGGTGTCGATCAGCTCGGCGGGGATGCAGCCGCCGGAGGGGCCGCCGGTCTGGGCCGCCTTGAACTTCTTGCCGTCCGGAATGCCGCCGCCAATCTCCTCCACGATCTCCCGCAGAGTGGTGCCCATGGGCACCTCAACAAGACCGGTATTGTGGATCTTACCGCCCAGCGCGAACACCTTGGTACCGGGGCTGTTCTCGGTGCCCATGCTGCGGAACCACTCCGCGCCGTTCAGAATGATCTGGGGAATGTTGGCGTAGGTCTCCACGTTATTTAAAATAGTAGGCCGGCCGAACAGGCCCTTTTTGGCCGGGAAGGGCGGACGGGGTCTGGGCTCGCCCCGGTTGCCCTCGATGCTGGTCATCAACGCTGTTTCCTCACCGCAGACGAAGGCGCCCGCGCCCAGCTTGATCTCGATGTCAAAATTGAAGCCGCTGCCAAAAATATCCTCACCCAGCAGGCCGTAGTCCCGGGCCTGATTGATGGCAATCTGCAGACGCTTCACCGCGATGGGATATTCCGCGCGTACATAGACATAGCCCTTGTCGGCCCCGATGGCATAGCCCGCGATGGCCATGGCCTCGATCACCGCATGGGGGTCGCCCTCCAGCACGCTGCGGTCCATGAACGCGCCCGGGTCGCCCTCGTCCGCGTTGCAGCACACAAACTTCTTCACCTTGCCCCGGTCGGCGCAGGCCAGCTGCCATTTGCGCCCGGTGGGGAAACCACCGCCGCCCCGGCCCCGCAGGCCGGAATCCAGCACGGTCTGAATCACGTCGTCCGGCGTCATTTCGGTGAGTGCCTTGCCCAGCGCGGCATAGCCGTCGAAGGCGATGTATTCCTCAATGTTTTCCGGGTTGATTACGCCGCAGTTGCGCAGCGCCACCCGCTTCTGCTTTTTGTAAAAGCCGGTCTGATCCAGACTCTTGATCCGCTCGCCGTCCACCGTTTCGTCAAACAGCAGGCTGCGCACCGGGCGGCCCTTGAGCAGGTGCTCGGTCACAATCCACTCCACATGCTCTTCCTTCACCCGGCTGTAAAAGCTGCCCTCCGGGTAGATCACCACGATGGGGCCCAAAGCGCACAGGCCGAAGCAGCCGGTGCGAACCACCTTGACCTCACTGTCCAACCCGTGGCGCTCCAGCTCCCGCTCAAAGGCCGCGGCGATTCGGTCGCTGCCGGACGAGGTGCATCCGGTGCCGCCGCAGATCATCACATGATTTCTGTACACTGTGCCGCGCCCCCTTTCACTTGGTCAGCGAACCGATGATGTAGTCCTGCACCGGCTCGCCGTTCATCAGATGGTGATGCACCATGCGGATGGCCTTTTCCGGGGTCATCTTCACATAGGTCACCTTCTCCTTGCCCGGCTCGTACACCTCCACCACCGGTTCATACTGGCAGATACCGATGCAGCCGGTCTGGGTGACCTGCACACCGGCCACATTCTCCCGGGCCAGTTCCTCCACAATGGCATTCAGCACCGGCCTTGCACCGGCGGAAATGCCGCAGGTGGCCATGCCCACCACCACGCGGATGGTATTGTTGTCGCTCTCGCGGGTATTCACGGTCTGGCGCATCCGGTCCCGGATGGCCTCCAGTTCTTTCAGGCTTTTCATGGGTTTGTTTCACTCCTTTTCCAGCAGGGGGGCGCTGTTTTCTTCTATATATTCCCGGAGGAACAGCGCCACTTCGGGCTGTGCCAGGGGCACATCGCCCAGGATCTGTTTGATCTCGCGGCTGTTTACCGCGAAGCTTTGGTCGTTCACATGCAGCTCATAGCAAAAATCCCGCTCGGGGTTTGCCTGCATCAGGGCGGAGATGGTGCCCGCCATATCGCCCAGAGGCGGGCGGTCGATGTGGGAAAGGCCAAACCAGGCCGTGACCCGGGTCCCCTTTCCCGGCGAACTCTCGATGGCCACGTCGCCTCCGGTAAGCTGAGCGGTCAGCCGCAGCAGCGGCAGCCCAAGGCCCACCTTCCGGGTGGTGCGGCTGGTATAAAAGGGATCCAGCGCCGCCCGGGCCTGCTCATCGGTCATGCCCCGGCCGTCGTCCTCCACGGTCAGCTCCAGCCGATCGGCAGAGGTATCCATCCGCAGGATGATGCGGGTATTCGCTGCCCCTGCGGCCACCGCGTTCTGGGCGATGTCCATCACATGCATGCTCAGTTCCTGCATGGCCGCTTACTCGTATTTCGCCAGAATGGCATCCAGCTCGGCATCCTCACCGGTAAGCCGGCCGTATACATCGTCGTTCACCATCATCACCGGGGCCAGACCACAGGCGCCCACGCAGCGGCAGCTGTCCAGACTGAATTTGCCATCCGGGGTACACTCACCGTCGCCGATGCCCAGCTTTTCCTGCAATTTTTCATACAGCTTTCCGCTGCCCTTCACATAACATGCGGTTCCCAGGCAGACACTGACCCGGTAGCGCCCCTGGGGCACCAGCCGGAACTGGGAGTAGAAGGTTGCCACGCCATAAACCTCGGCCAGCGGGATGCCCAGCGCATCCGCTACCATACGCTGCACCTCAATGGGCAGGTAGCCATAGATTTCCTGGGCTTTCTGCAGAGCAGGCATGGTCACACCGGGCATATCCCTGTGCTGGTCCAGCCATTCGGTGAGCTGACGCTCCTGCTCGGGGGTCCCTGCGAAAGGCAGGGTGGAAAAACGCCTCATGTTGGGTATCCCTCCGTTTTCTGTTTTTTATGGGTGGCCGGCTCATCCCCAGGCCACCTTTGCTTTTGGCTTAATGGTATCATTGTATCATAAAATTGCCCGTTTTCCTATAAATTTTGCATAGTTTTAATCTTATATCGAGAAAAGCAATTGGATATTTTTTATGCAACCTGCCACAAGCAGATTTTTCTCTGCCCATTGCCCACTGCCCCTGCTTTGCCGTATACTGAAAGAAGAAAACACAAAGCAAAGGGGCGAAACCACCATGACCATTCAGGACATTATGCAGCTTCTTCCCGCGGAGCTGCTCACAGCGGATGCCCGGCTGGACACGCAGGTTCACAACGCCTGCGGCAGCGACATGATGAGCGATGTGCTGGCCTTCGTGAAAGATCAGGCCGTGCTGCTCACCGGGCTGAACAATCCCCAGGTGGTGCGCACCGCCGATATGATGGACATGGTATGCATCGTGTTCGTGCGGGGCAAGCACCCCTCGCCGGAGGTTCTGGAGCTGGCCAAACAGCGTGGCATTGCGGTGCTGGCCACCCGACGCACCATGTTTTCCGCCTGCGGTATTTTGTACCAGGCGGGCCTGCGGGGAGGTGGCGGCCATGACTGAACCCATCCGGCTGGAATACACCGTGCCCGGCGACGATTTCACCCGCGCGGGGGAGGCCTCGGCAGATCTGAAGCACACCTTAAAACGAATGGGTTTCCCACCCGAAGCCATCCGCAAGGCATCCATCGCCCTGTATGAGGGCGAGATCAATCTGGTCATCCACGCGGGCGGCGGGCAGATTTTTGTGGAGCTGACCCCCGAAGCCATCCGCATGCGGCTGGAGGATGAGGGGCCCGGCATCCCGGACATTGGCCTTGCCATGCAGGAGGGTTACAGCACCGCCTCGGAGCAGGTGCGCAGCCTGGGCTTCGGGGCGGGCATGGGGCTGCCCAACATGAAGCGGTACAGCGACGAGTTTTTCATCGAATCCCAGCCCGGACAGGGCACCACCATCCAGATGAATGTGCTTCTGTGAGGAAAGGTGGCCGGTATGAAACAGGAATTCATCCATTCCGTGACCCTGAACCGGGCGCTGTGCAAGGGGTGCATCAACTGCATCAAGCGCTGCCCCACCCAGGCCATCCGGGTGCGGGGCGGCAAGGCCATCATCGACCCGGCCCGCTGCATCGACTGCGCCGAGTGCATCCGCATCTGCCCTCATCACGCCAAAACGGCCGCCGCAGACCCCCTCTCGGTAACGGAGCGGTTCGACTACACCATCGCCTTACCGCCGCCCAGCTTTCTGGGCCAGTTCAATCGGCTGCCCGGGCCGGATCTGGTGGTGGACGGGCTGCTCGCTCTGGGCTTTGACGAGGTGTTTGAGGTGGGGCGGGCCGCCGAGCTGGTGAGCGACGCCACCCGCCGCCTGATCACCGCCGGGGGCCAGCCGCTGCCTCTAATCAGCAGTGCCTGCCCGGCCGTGGTGCGGCTGATCCGGGTACGGTACCCGGATCTGTTGCCTCACCTGCTGCCGCTGGCCCCGCCGGTGGAGGTGGCCGCCCGCATTGCCAAGCGGGACGCTGCCCGCCGCACCGGCCTTGCGCCGGAGAAAATCGGCTGCATCTTTCTCTCCCCCTGCCCGGCCAAGATCAGCTATGTGCGCAGCCCCTTGGGGGTGGAGCACAGCGCGCTGGATGCGGCGGTGAGCATCAAGGAGGTTTACCCACGCATGCTGTGGGCCATGAAGCAGACCCCCAGCGAGGGCAAAAGCCAGATCGGCCGTGCGGGCGTGCGCTGGGGAGAAAGCACTGGCGAGAGCATCAGTCTGCGCGCAGTGGACGATTATCTGGCTGCAGACGGCATCGAAAACGTGATCCGGGTGCTGGAGGATCTGGAGGACGAAAAGCTGCCCGGTCTGCGCTTTGTGGAGCTGAACGCCTGCGCGGGCGGCTGCGTGGGCGGCGTGCTGCAGGTGGAGAATCCCTTCATCGCCAAGGCAAAAATGAAACAGCTGCGCCGGGGCCTGCCGGAGGCCCGCTCCCGCCTGAGCAGCCGTCAGGTGCCGGATTTCATGCGCTGGGACGCTCCGCCGGTCTATGCTCCGGTGATGGAGCTGGAGGGCACCCGGGCAGAGCAGATGGAAAAATACAGCCGCCTGCGGGAGATTCTGGCCCGGCTGCCGGGGCTGGACTGCGGCGGCTGTGGCGCTCCCAGCTGTGAGGCGCTGGCCGAGGACGTGGTGCGCGGCCGGGCAAAGCCGGAGGACTGCACCGTGCTGATGCGCCGCCGGCTGGAAGAGCTTTTACAGGAAAGGAGCCGAAACGATGACCAATCTTGAACTGGAAGGCCTGGGCTTTGTGCCCGCCGGGCCGGTGCCCGAGCATGAGGTGACCGGCGGCTTCTGCTGTGACCTGCTCAGCTGGGCCATGAGCCGCTGCACCGAGGGTAAGGTCTGGTTCACCGTAATGGGCAACATCAACACAGTGGCGGTGGCAAGTCTTGCCGATGCGGCAGCCGTAGTGCTGTGCCAGGAGGCCACCTGGATGCCGGACGCGCTGGAGCGGGCCGCCCAGCAGGGGGTGGCCCTGTTCACCACCGACCTGCCCGCCTACGAGGCCGCTCTGGTGCTGGCCCGCAGGCTGGGCCAGCTATAAGCAGTTACAAAAAAGAAGGGAGGAACCCGGGCATGCAGTACGACCTGCACATCCACTCCTGCCTTTCCCCCTGTGCGGACCGGGAGATGACCCCTGCCACCATTGCGGGGCTGTGCGCTCTGAACGGGGCCGATGTAATCGCCATCGCGGACCACAACAGCGCTCTGAACCTGCCCGCCGCCGAAAAATGCTGCAAGGCTTACGGGGTGAAGCTGCTGCCCGCGCTGGAGGCCAACATCGCTGAGGAGATTCACCTGCTGTGCTATTTTCCCACAGTCCAGGCAGCGCTGGCCATGGGCGACGCCCTTTATGAAAGCCTGCCGGAATTCGATTGGGACCCGGACATCTGGGGCCCGCAATGGGTGATGAACGAGGACGACGAAATCATCACCCAGCCCAAAAAGCTGCTCACCGCAGCCGCCGGGCTGACGCTGGAAGAGACCGCCCGCCTCTGCCGGGAGTTGGGCGGCATTCCGGTTCCCGCCCACATCGACCGGGACAGCTATTCCCTTCTCAGCGTGCTGGGCCTCTGGCCCGAGGAGCCGGAATTTTTGCTGGCGGAGCTGGCCGACCCGAACCGGGCCGCAGCACTGACTGCCGCCGGGCTTGTCCCCCCGTCGCTGCACTTTCTCACCGGCAGCGACGCCCACTGCCTGGAAGCTCTGCGCACAGAATTTCCCCTGCTGGACGAATGCTGCCCGCTGCGCTCGCTTTTGAAATAAGAATAAACAAAAACGATCCCCTCCGGAGCCAGCTTTTCTGCCGGATTCCCGAGGGGATCGCTTTTCATTTCAGGTTAACACAGTTTGGTTACAGCCGCTCGGCCACCTTCCAGGCCTGCCAGATCACGGTGCGCAGATTGCCCACATTGCAGGCGTCGCCGATCACATGCACATGGCGGCCCTTGGCGAAAGCCGGAGCCGGAGTGTAACCCACAGCCAGAATCACATCGTCCGCCGCAAGGGTCTGGCTTGCGCCGTTCTTGCCCTTCACGGTCACGCCGGTGGCGTCGATCTTCTCCACGCTGCTTTCCAGATGAACCTCTACCCGGTTGGCTTCGAAGAAGTCCCGCAGATAGGAGGAGTTGGCCAGGCACAGGCCACGCACCGCCATCAGGTCGTTCTTGGCTTCCACAATGACGGGTGTCTTGCCCTTTCGGTACAGATCATAGGCGATCTCGCAGCCGCTCAGACCGCCGCCGATGATCACCACGCGCTGGCCCACCGGCTTGCCTTCCAGATAGTCCACCGCGTCCATGGCCCGATCTGCGCCGGGAATGGGCAGCTTGCGGGCAGCCGCGCCGGTGGCCACGATCACTTCGTCCGCCTTGAGCTGGGAAAGATCGGTCACATTGGTGTTAAACTTCACCGGAATCTTCAGTTGCTCGATCTGGCGGCGATACCACTGGATCAGCTCCTTGTCCTTCTCCTTAAAGTCCGGCGCGGCAGCGGCGATGAACACACCGCCCAGCCGGTCGGTCTTTTCGTAGATGGTCACCTTGTGGCCCCGCAGGGTGGCGATCCGGGCGGCCTCCATGCCGCCGATGCCGCCGCCGATCACCGCAATGGTCTTGGGCTTCTTGGCGGGCAGGATATCGTATTTATGTCCCTGCATGGTGGTGGGGTTCAGCGCACAGCGAGCCATGTGCAGCACGTCGTTAAAGTCCTCGTCGTTGGCCACGCCCTTGTAATGGGCCAGGGCGAAGCAGCCGTTGTGGCAGCAGATGCAGGGCTGGATGTCCTCTTCCCTGCCCTCCTTCAGCTTGGTCACCCAGGCACCGTCCACCAGGAACTGCCGGGCCACGCCCATGCCATCGATCTGGCCTGCGGCGATGGCCTGTGCGCCCGCTTCCGGAGTCATACGGCCGGCGCAGACCACCGGGATGTCCACAAACTTGCGGATGTGAGCCACATCCTCCAGATTGCAGTTCTGGGGCATGTACTGGGGCGGATGGGCCCAGTACCAGGCATCGTAGGTGCCGTTGTCCGCGTTGAGCATATCGTAGCCCGCGTCCTGTAAATACCGGGCCGCCCGCTCGCTTTCGGCCATGTCGCGGCCCACCTCGGTGTACTCCTCGCCGGGCACCGCACCCTTGCACAGGCCCTTGGTCTTGCTGAGCACCGAATACCGCAGAGAAACCGGGTAATCCTTGCCGCAGGCCTTTTTGATGGCATGCACTGTCTCCACCGCGAACCGATAGCGGTTTTCAAAGCTGCCGCCGTATTCGTCGGTGCGCTGGTTGGTATAGGGCAGGGTGAACTGGTCCATCAGGTAGCCCTCATGCACCGCGTGCACCTCCACGCCGTCCACGCCCGCCGCCTTGCACAGCCTGGCGGTCTTGGCGAAGGCCTCCACCAGCTGATGGATTTCTTCCTTGGTGATGGGCCGGCACATCACATCTTCGGCCCAGCGGGAGGGGAGCTCACTGGGAGAAGCACACAGAAACGAGGCGTCCACGATGGGCTTGGCCAGGGTGCCCAGCGCCTTGTTGCGCAGCAGAATGCTCAACTGGTCGGTGATGGCAAAGCTGCGGCCGAAACCGGCGGTAAGCTGCACAAACAGCTTGGCGCCGGTGGCATGGATCTGCTCCATGTAGGCTTTCAGCTCTTTAAACATGCCTGGGTTTTGATAAATCCACCGGCCGCCGATGGGGTCCCGCAACGGGGCGATGCCGGGGATGATCAGGCCCACATTGTTGTGGGCGATGTTCAGAAAGAACTCTGCCGCCACCTTATCAAAGTGGTTGGGTTCCATCCAGCCGAACAGCGAAGTGCCTCCCATGGGGCACATCACGATGCGGTTTTTCATCTCCACATTGCCGATTTTCCAGGGGGTGAACAGGGGTTCATAACGCTGATCCATGGGATGATTCCTCCTCTTTTGTTGCTCAGTAGGCCACCGGCACGTCGATTTCCATATCGCTCAGCGGGTAGGTCACGCAGGGGTGGATGAAGCCGAATTTCCGGTCCGCTTCCCGGCGGCCATCCCGGCCTTCGGCCACATGGTATTCACCGGCCAGCCACTTGCTGTGGCAGAAGCCGCAGCCGCCCGCCCGGCACTTGTTGGGGGCGTTCAGGCCCGCCCGCTCCATGGCGGTGAGCAGAGTCTCGTTCTGCATGGCGGGGATAGTGTACACATCGTCCCGCATGTGCACGGTGAGGGTGAATTTTGCGGGGTTCTCCACCGGCAGGTCGCCGCAGCAGCCCGCATCCCGGTGGACTGCCTTTTTTGGCAGGCCGTAGGGGGCCAGCTCCTTTTCCACAAAGTCGTACATGGCCTGCGGTCCGCACAAAAAGAAGGTGCTGGAAGCAACGTCCGCATACTGCTCCATCAGCTTGGCGGTCACAAAGCCCTTTTCGCAGCCGGGGCATTCCTCATCGCTGAGCACATAAACCACCTTCAACCCCTTGCAGCGGGCGGTCAGCTGGTCCAGCTCGGCCCGGTAGGCCAGCTGGTTTGCGGTGCGTGCGCCGTAGAACAGAGTCATCTGGTAGTCCTCGTCCCCGTCGGCCAGGCTGGACGCCATGGACATGAAGGGGGTGATGCCGCTGCCGCCGGCGATGCAAACGATGCTGTGGCTGTCCCGCAGGGTTTCGTAGTGGAATTCACCAGAGGGCTCAGTCATCACGAACCGGTCGCCCACCTGGGCCTTCTGGGTCAGATAGCCGGACACAAAGCCTGCGTTTTCCACCGCCAGCACCAGCTCGCCCGCCAACGCCTGCCGTGGGCTGGACACGATGGAATAGGGGCGGCTGACCAGGCTGTCGCCGATCTTCACCTGAATGGAGGCGTACTGACCTGCCCGGAAGAAGGGGAAAGCCTCGCCGTCCACCCGGCGGAAGGTCAGCTCCCGGATGGTATCGGTCAGCGGGCGGGCGGCAGTCAATTCCACCCGCATGTAGCCGGGGTGCAGCTTCTTCGCCAGGGTATTGGTGCGGTATTCCCGAGGCAGCGGCGTGTTGGGGCCTTCCGCCAGCATCTTGCGGCGGTTGGGCACCAGCTTTTTAAACCGCAGCATATCCATAAAACCAAAAGGCTGTTTCTTGAAATTCATTACGCCTTCGCCTCCTTCTTCAAATCGCCCACCGTCTGTCGGCCGGACAGATCGCCCGACACATACGCGCTGGAGTAGCCGCTGGAGCGCATGGCGTAACCGCCCGCAAAGCGCAGGCCGGGGCTCATCAGCGCGTCCTCCTTCATCATCATCATGCGGGGCATCAGGCTGTCCCTCTCGGCGGTTTCATAGCCATAGATTACGCCCTCGGGATGGCCGCAGTAGCGGGCGTAGGTGGTGGGCGACGCCACGCAGATTTCCTCGATGGCATCCCGGATCTTGCAGCCGGTCTCCCGCTCAAACACCCGGATCATATCGTCGGCTACCCGGTCCTTGGCCTTGAAGTAATCCTCCTCGGTCACGTTGCCCCAGTCATCGGACATGAACATGGTGGTGAAGTACATCATGCAGGTGCCCTCGGGGGAGCATTCCGGATAGGCGTTGTTCAGGCACACGGTGGCCTGTACGTGGTTGGTGCTCACCTTGCGCATCATGTCGTACTGCTTCACGGTGTCGGCAGTATCATAAATGAAGTAGTTGTGGCTGGTGATGCCCAGCTCCTCGGCCGAGCGGTTCAGGCCCAGGAACAGAGTGAAGCCGCGGCCCGCGAAGGTGCGGCTGTTGGTGGCGCGCACCATCTGCTCGGTGACCGCCTTCTTCTCCAGCATCTTGCCGAAGACCAGGTGCGGCGAGCAGTTGGCGATCACGTGGCGGGTCTCGATCACCTTGCCGTCGGTCAGCTTCACGCCCCGAATGTGACCCTCGTCGTCCGCCAAAATGGTCTCAGCTTCGGACTGGTACCAGATGTCGCCGCCCAGCTCCCGGATGCGGGTATCCATTGCCAGACTGATTTCGTGGGAGCGCATTTTGGGCATCCAGGCGTCGCGGGTGATGTAGCGGATGACCATGGAGCCGTAGTGCAGAAAGCTCATGCGGTTGCAGTCCACACCCAGGTAGCACCAGTAGGCGTTCAGGATATCCTTGGCTTTTTCAGGCATTTTCAATGCGTCCAGCACCTGGTTCACCGAGTAACTGCCCGCCTTGATAAAATTTGGGAAGTTCTTCTTCATGTACTCGGAGTCGGTATTGCCGTTCACCGAGTTGGAGTAGGTCTGGGCGTCCCGCACCTCGTTGCACAGCTCAAAGAACTCGGTCATGGACTTGCGGCTGTCCGGGCAGTACTCCTCCATCTTGTCGATGAAGGCCTGGATGCCAAAGGGCATCACGCAGTCGTATTTTTTGTCGGTGGTGATCAGATGGTAAGCTTCCGGGATACGCACCCAGTCGATCTTGTCCTCCACCCCCAGGCTGCGGAAAAGGGTGCGGATATCGCCGGGTTCCTCGGCGGAGCCGAAGTCGTTCAGCTCGTGCAGGCTGGCCTCGAATTCGAAGCGGCCCCGCTTGAAGCTGGTGGCAAAGCCGCCGGGCAGGTTATGCTTTTCCAGCAGCAGGCAGGAATAGCCCGCCTGAAGCACCCGAATGGCCGCCACCAGGCCGCCGTTGCCGGCGCCAATGACCACCACGTCATAGGCCTTATTTGCATTTGTTGCCATAGTGTTCCTCCTTTGGTTTATCCCAGCAGGTTTCGCGAGCGATACAGCCAGTGCTGCAGCTCTTCCTCGCTTTTCACCTGCTTATAATAGCTTAATACAATGCGGTAATACTCGGTGAGTTCCCGGTCAATCTCCTCTTCCGAAAACTCCAGATAACCGGTGGCCATCATCACCGCCATGGAGTAGCAGTAATAGACCATACGGCGGTGAAGGTTGGCGGCCTTTTCCCGGTTCAGCTCCAGACTTGTTTCCAACTGATGAATGGTCTCCGGCGCATTGGGGTCCTCGAACCGTGTCTCCCCTGCCGGACGCTGGCGCAGATAGACCAGCCGAAACAGATTTTTCTGGCTGCGGGCGAAGTTCAAAAAGGAAACTGCCACCTGCTTGTAACTGCTGGCTTGCGCCCGCAGATAATGCTCCCGCACATAGTCGATGAGGGCCGTGTGCAGTGCATCCATGCTTTCGAACGCGGAGTAGATGGGTTGGGTGGAGCAGCCCATGGCCCGGGCCAGACTGCGCACCGAAAGCGCCTGCGGCCCCTGCCCGGCCACCAGAGCGGCGGCAGCCTCCAGAATATCCTGTTGAAAAATTCGCTTTTGCGGCGGCAAACCCACATCACCTCTTCTTGCACCGCGTAAAATAACAGGTGTTATTTTATACCTATCCTACTACAGCTGCCCATCAAAAACAACCCACTTTGCGGATTTATTAACATGCAATTGATGTCTTTGTTTGCTTGCACAAAAAACACTTTTCTCTTTTATGCGCTCACCACAAATGTTTTGTGTCTCTTTTCCGGCCACCTTCTCCAGTTCTAGCGGAAAAAATCCGAAAAGGAGCTGAAGCCTTTACGATCCCAACCGTTGGAACATCGCTTTCCGTTATCCTTTTTGGTAACCACTACCCCCCCTATTTTGGGGGCTTTGATCGTTTTTCATCCCACGGAGAACAGTCTACAAACAACTTTCTCCCCCTATTTTTGAAACACAAACATGAAAAAAAGCCCCGGAAATCCGAGGATTTCCAGGGCTTTTGAAGGTTTCTGATAACGATTAGCGCTTGGAGAACTGGGGAGCGCGACGGGCAGCCTTCAGACCGTACTTCAATCGTCTGAGCGATGATTTTCCTTG
>ENA-OQIJ01000048-OQIJ01000048.1-human-gut-metagenome-genome-assembly--contig:-NODE-48-length-42990-cov-6.403705_pt1 | contig 42990 bp, 35 predicted proteins | sample MGYA00242582_ERZ504747 | MGnify/ENA primary metagenome ERZ504747 (study PRJEB26092, sample SAMD00036435) | human gut metagenome | host: Homo sapiens | study: EMG produced TPA metagenomics assembly of...
TACAGCACACGCTCAAACTGGCTGCCAATGGGAATCAGGCCAAAGGACAGATTCGCATCGCCTTTCGCCTTCAGTGTGGCACATAAGTAAATTTCCTGATTGCGCAGGAACGGGAACGGGTGCCGATGATCGATAATCTGCGGAGACAGCACAGGAAACAGCTCGCTCTGGAAATACTTTTTCCAGAATTTTTCGTCCTCTTTGTCCAGCTTCTCAAAATCAATCTTCCGATAACCGATCTGAGCCAGATTATCCCGCAGCTTTGCCACGTATTTGTCGCACTGATCCTGCAGCAGGGCTGTTTTAGGCATAATCGCTGCCAGTTGCTGAGCTGCCGTCATGTTGGTCTTGTTTTCGGTAATCTCATTTTTCAGCAGCGTGCGGTCATACAGCGAACCCACACGAACCATAAAAAACTCATCCAGATTGCTGCCGTAAATTGCCGCAAACTTCATCTGTTCCGCAAGAGGAACCGTCTTGTCCTTGCTCAACGCCAGCACACGCTTATTGAAATCAAGCCAGCTGAGCTCGCGGTTGATGTAGATGTTGTTTTGTGTCATCACGATCTATCTCTCCTCTTTTTGCATCTCATCTGCTTCGATGTAAAGCCTGGAACGCCATGCCTCGATGCTTTTTGTGGATATGCCGTCGACCTGCTCCAGTTCATCCAAACTGGAAAACGGCCCATGAACTTCCCGATATTCCAGAATCGCCCGGGCCTTTTTCTCCCCCACGCCGGGAAGCGAACACAGAGCATCGATCCCGGCCGAGTTCAATTCGACCATCTCCATCTGATGTGCATCAAAGGGCTCGGATGCAACGGTTCGATACCCCGGCTGCCAGAACGGTACGCTGAACCAGAGCGCCCCCGTCAGCAATAACAGCAGTGCTGCCGCACAGCACAGCAATACCTTCCCGGTATTTCGCTCCTTTGTCATCCCGTGCTGCATCCTTCCCTGTTCGGCCGTATTCCGACCCCTTTTGTCCGAACACGGTCTTTTTTCTATTATAGCACAAAACCCTGCCATTGTTTGTAAAGATATACAAAAATCTCCCGCTTCGACAAAATGCGAAACGGGAGATTTTCATTCAATCAATCTGATCAGCGTGCCAGGCAGTCACGCACCTTCTGCGCGATTGCGGAAGCAGTAAGACCATAATACTCCAGCAGAGCGTTTGCGGGGCCGGACTGGCCAAACGCATCCATAATTGCCACAGGAGCAACCGGGCCGGAAACACCTTCCCCAACCATTGCCTCGCAGACTGCGCTGTAAAGACCGCCGATCACACTGTGCTCTTCAGCGGTTACGATGCAGCCGGTCTCGTTGGCAGCATTCACCACAGCCTGCACATCCAGAGGCTTGATGGTGTGCATGTTCACCACGCGAACCTGCACGCCTTCCTGGGCCAGCTGTTCTGCCGCCTCCAGCGCACGGGCAACCATCAGACCGGTGGCAATAACAGTTGCATCCTTGCCCTCGCGCAGGGTAACTGCACGACCCAGCTCGAAGTGATAGCTTTCCGGGTCATTGACCACAGGAACTGCCAGACGGCCCAGGCGCAGATAAGCAGGGCCATAATACTCTGCCAGTGCACGCACGGCCTGGCAGGCTTCGGTATCGTCAGCAGGATTTACCACAACCATGCCGGGAATACCGCGCATCAGGGCAATATCCTCCACGCACTGATGGGTCGCACCGTCCTCACCCACGGAAATGCCCGCGTGGCTGGCACAGATCTTCACGTTCAGATGGGGGTAGCCTACCGAGTTGCGGATCTGCTCATAGGCACGTCCGGTGGCAAACATGGCAAAACTGGAAACAAAGGGGATCATTCCCGCAGCAGCCATGCCGGCCGCAATGGAAACCATGTTGGCCTCTGCGATGCCGCAGTCGAAATGGCGTTCGGGGAATTTCTCCTGGAACATACAGGTCTTGGTGGATTCCGCCAGATCGGCGTCCAGAACTACAATCTTGTCATTCTCCGCGCCCAGCTGCGCCAGAGTACGGCCATAGCTCTCACGGGTAGCGATCGGTTTAGTCTGCATCATCGTTTTTATACCTCCAGTTCGGCCGCCGCAGCGCGGAGCTCTTCCATGGCCTGTTCATACTGCTGCTGATTGGGGGCCTTGCCATGCCAGCCGGCCTGATTCTCCATAAAGGATACGCCCTTGCCCTTTACCGACTTCTGTACAATCACACTGGGCTTGCCCTTTACCTGACGTGCTGCAGTGAAGGCAGCATCCAGGCTCTCGAAGTCATGGGCATCTGCGGCAAACACTTCCCAGCCAAAGGCACGGAATTTCTCATCGATGGGATAAACCGAGCAAACATCGCTCACGTTACCGTCGATCTGCAGGTTGTTGTTGTCCACCACAGCAATCAGGTTGTCCAGCTTGTGATGAGCCGCAAACATGGCAGCCTCCCATACCTGGCCTTCCTGCAGCTCGCCGTCGCCCAGCACAGTGAACACGCGCCAGTCAGCGCCCTGGGTCTTTGCCGCAAGTGCCATGCCCACAGCAGCAGAGATACCCTGCCCCAGGCTGCCGGTGCTCATATCCACACCGGGAGTTCCCTTCATATCCGGATGACCCTGAAGCATTGCGCCCAGATGACGGAACTTCTTCAGCTCTTCCCGGTCAAAGAAGCCCTTCTGAGCCAGCACAGAATAAAGTGCCGGGCAGGTGTGTCCCTTGGAAAGCACCAGCCGATCCCGCTGCTCCCAGGAAGGGTTCTTGGGATCCACCCGCATCTGTACCTCATAGAGATAGGTCAGGGTATCGGCCACTGAGAGCGAGCCACCCGGATGGCCGGAAGCGGCCTCGTATACCTCATTCAGAACGTCCTGCCGGACCTGATTCGCCATTCGCTTCAGGTGGTTCATCGTCTGTTTATCCATGCTGTTCCTCCCGTTGTTTTCCCTCATGTTTTTTCACCAATGCATACAGGTACTCTCCCACACCGCCATCTGTGCAGCGTGCGACCACCTCATCGGCTGCATTCTGCACCTCCGGCGGTGCATTGCCCACGGCCACCGCATATCCGGCGGCAGCCATCAGCTCCAGATCGTTGAAATAATCCCCGATCACGACGGTATATTCCATAGGGATGAGTTCCCTGCGGCAAAGCTCTTTCAGTGCGGACGCTTTCGAAACATGCTCCGGCATGATTTCGAAATAGATAAAATTCGTAGGCACAAACTGCAGCCCGGGGTAGGTCTTGTCTGCAAAATACTGCTGTACCTTGAACAACGCGGCAGGATGTGCCGCAAAAACAACCTTGGCCCAATTGGGCGGCACCTGCTCCAGCGGACAGAGTACACACCCCATCTTCTCATCCTTCATGTGAGCGGTGGTATACTGGTTGGCCCGCACCACATAGGGGCGGCCTTCCTCCACCATAATTTCCACACCCAGATCCGGGAAGGCTGCCATTGCTTCTTCAATGGCCTGCCGGGCAGACTCCTCATTCAGAAAATGCAGATCCACCGCTTCGTCCGCGTGAATATCATACAACACAGAACCGCCACATGCAATAGCCGGGCAGGAAAGTTCCAGCCCCTGAAGCGCTGCACGGATCGATTCCGGCGGCCGGCCGGTAGCCACCGTAAAGCGGCCACCCATGGCCATAAACAACCGGATCGCCGCCAGATTGCAGGCCGGAATACCTTCTCTGGCCGTGAGCAGGGTGTTATCCATATCGCATACTACAAGGTACTTTTTCAGCGATTCCATTCTTCCTGCTCCTTTCCCAGCGAGCGCAGGAACCGGGTAAAATACTCCGGCAGCTCACTGTCGAATTCCAGATATTGCCCGGTAATCGGATGCACAAAGCCCAGGGTTTTTGCATGCAGGCACTGCCCCTGCAGGCTCTTGATCACATTTTTGGGCCCGTAAACCGGGTCACCCGCCACCGGATGCCCAATGCTTGCCATGTGTACCCGGATCTGATGGGTACGCCCGGTTTTCAGGCGGCATTCCAGATGGCTGAACCCCTGATAACGCCCCAGCACATGGTAGGCAGTGTAGGCATACTTGGAATTCTGCTCGGTGACCGCCATCTTCTTCCGGTCTGTTTTGTGGCGGCCAATGGGCGCTTCCACAAAGCCTTCATCCTGCGCAAACCCGCCATATACCACCGTCTGATAAACCCGGTTGATGCTGTGCACCGCCATCTGCTCAGACAGACCGGTATGGGTCACATCGTCCTTCGCCACCACCAGAAGGCCACTGGTGTCCTTGTCGATGCGGTGAACAATGCCGGGGCGAACCACGCCCCCAATGCTGGACAGCCGCCCCGCACAATGGTATAGCAACGCATTGACCAGCGTTCCATCCGGGTTGCCCGGCGCGGGATGCACCACCATCCCCTTGGGCTTGTTCACCACCAGAAGATGTTCATCCTCATAAACAATATCCACCGGGATGTTTTGAGGAACTGCATCCAGCGGCTGGGCGTCGGGAACCTCCACACAGATGGTGATCCCGGGCTGGATTTTCTGATTTTTCGCGGCAGACTTGCCAGCGTAAAGCACTCCGCCCTGCTCCATCAGCTGCTGCAGGGCGCTGCGGGAAAGCCCGGTTTGGGCAGCCAGGAACCGGTCAAGCCGTTCCCCCGCCTGCTCAGGCTGCACCACAAATTCAAATCGTTCCATCCGTTTTTTCTCCAGAAGCCTTCTTTTTGGCAGCCAGCTCTTCCAGAATCAGGTTCAGGACAAGCAGGCCGATTCCCGTGCAGACCAATACGTCTGCCAGGTTAAAGATCGCAAAGCGGATAAACAGAAAATTGATGTAGTCCACTACCTGGTGATTGAACACCCGGTCGATCCAGTTGCCGATTCCACCTGCCAGAACCAGCACCCAGGCCCAGTACTCCAGTTTCCGTGCCGGGCGTTTGATCAGCAGATAGGCCGCAATGGCCAACATCGCCACACTTGTGAATGCAATCAGAAAAATCTGCTGGCCACTGAAGCTGCTGAAGGCTGCGCCGTCATTCAGATAATAACGCAGCTCCACCACCCCGGGAATGAGCGGCATCGCCCCCACCGGTGCGAGCACAGCCGTTGCCCAAAGCTTTACAGCCTGATCCAGAATCACAAGCAGAGCCACCACAACGGCAGTAATCAATACAGTTGTCAAAACCAATGTTCTCCTTTAATCTTCCGATTCGCAGCAAAGGCGGCGCCTTTTTCAAAACGCCGCCTTTTCAAGCTTTTTATTCCAATCAATCGGTAAACTGGATTCCCTTGAAGCCCTGGAAGGCCGGAGTCTGCTCCGGCTGCTCCGCCTGTTTGGGCTCCTCGGCATGTTCCGGGCTGAAGGTCTGTGCGGAGAAATCCTCCTCAAAGAATTCCTCCACCGTGTCCAGCATATTGCCGGACTGCTCGGAATTCTGCTCCCCATACAGTTCAGACAGATCCGGGAACTGCATGGTCTCCTCCTTCGGCTCCTCCATAGCGGGAGTTTCCGGAGCAGACTGTTCCTCAACCTGAGGCTGTTCTGCCTCCTGAACCGGTTCCACAACAGGCTCTTCCACAGGAGCAGGCTCTTCAACCTCTTCATCGCCAGGCAGCCCGCTGATCAGTTCAATGTGCTGCTTGTACATCGCCAGAAGAGTATTCTTGAAGTGGGCCACTTCCGCCTTGACCCGCTCCAGCTCCTGCTGCTGTTCTTCGCTCTGCTCCTGCGCCACCCGGGTCAGGGTGTCGGCACGAATACCGGCTTCGCGCAGCAGAGATTCCGCCTTCTGCTTTGCTTCCCGAATCACGCTTTCGCCCATACGCTGCGCATTCAGAAGAGCTGTCTTCAGGTTATCTTCATCGCGGCGATACTCTTCGATCTTCTCCGCAAGGATATACAGTTTCTTTTCCTTGTCGGCGTTGTCCGCGGCCAGCTGCTCCATATCCTGAGCTACCTGCTGCAAAAATGCGTCCACATCCTCCGGCCGATATCCACGCATAACCTTGTCGAATGTGACGCTGCGGATTTCCTGCGGTGAGATCATAATTTAATTCCTCCAGTGCTTCTGGTATCAATATTGAAAAAATGTAATAAACTGGCGATCCTTTTTGCTTTTTCCGCCAATTTCCTCCAGACGAAAGCGTCCGCTGCCCCGCACGGTGAACAGATCTCCCTGATACACCGGCGCATGCGGATTGCTCACGGCCACATGGTTGATCTCCAGTCGGCCGCCGCGCACAAGGTCTGACGCCTGACCGCGGCTGCACCGCAGCATCGCTGCCAGAACGGCATCCGCCCGAAGGGAGGAAACCGTGGTGCTCTGCCGGGCCCGCTCCGGCTCCTGCACCGGGATCTGGTCATAAAACCGCTCGGTGTGAACAGAGCAGCGCCCCACACCGGTCAGCTCACTGCAAATCAGCTCTGCCGCCGGCTCCAGCGCAAACACATAGGCCGTGCCCGGAGCATCGGGATCCAACACGATATCACCAATGCTGGAACGATCCAGACCAAGGCCCAGAACCGCCCCCAGATAGTCCTTATGCCCAGGTATGTCCTGTACATGAAGGCATTCCATCCGAACACAGGCAATGGGCGAAAAGCCGCAGGCCCCCGCAGGCTCGATACACAGTACTCTGCGTTCTGCAAACGGATAGCCTCCATCAAAGGAATATTCCTCACAGCCTTCCCTGTTCAGGGCTGCCAGTGCCAGCGTCTGCTCGCGATCGCTCAAAAAAGAGCTGTAGCGCGCAATTTCCCGGTTCATGGCGATGGCGCACAGATCCAGGACCCGCCGCATCAGCAGCCGCTCCTGATCATTCTGAGGCGGAACAAAACCCCTCTGGGCAGCCGGATCAGAAGAATACGCCATTGCTCTCCAGCTCGTCCAGCAGATCGCCCATGATATCCACGTTATAGGGAGTGATAATGAAGGTGCTGTTGGCAACACGCTTCATCTGACCATTGTTCGCATAGGCAACACCGGACAGGAAGTCCACCAGACGGCGGGAAACCTCTTTGTTGGTGGATTCCAGATTCAGCACAACGGTACGCTTTGCGTTCAGATGATCTGCCACGGTGCTGGCATCGTCAAACCGCTCGGGCTTGACCAGAACCACCTGCAGCTGCGTGGTGGCGTTGATGTTCACCACTTTATTCCGCTTACCGGTATTCTCCGGCGGATAATCCTCCTCCGGAGCGGCGCCGCCGCGGGAGGGGTTAATAAACATATCGTCGGTATCGTAGTAATCGTCGTCGGCGTCATCGCCCACGCCCAGCATGCTCTTCACTTTATCAAACATCTTTCATTGCTCCTTCCAATGTGCATTGATAAGATTGCCCTTTTTCATGCAAGAAAAATATAGAATCAGTTAGTATATATTATCGCTGTTTTTCAGTAGCCTGTCAACAGCCTGTCAACAAACAAAAATCATTTTTTTGCCTGCCGCCATAAATTTTCCTCGGAATCAGCTCAGGATTTTTCCATCCTTCAGATCGGTGCCTTCCACAATCACTTCGTCAAACATACGCAGCTCATTGTCGGTACCAACCTTTCCGTCCTCCGCCACCAGCAGATATTCCTCATTCTGATAAACGATCTGAATTTTTCGCCAGCGGGCCAGATTTCCGTACTTCACATAAACGCCCTTTTCGCCGTCCACAATGTGAAGTGCATCCGCGTCCACCCGGAGCCCCTCATAGGATTCAAAATCGATTTTGGCTTCTTCCAGCGAGAGCCCCAGCACATCCGCGCCGATGTATTCGCAGTGCAGCATAAATTTGGCAAACCCCTGTTCCTCGTCCAGCTCAATGGATTCCACTGTTGCCGGCAGAGTTTTTTCCGCCACACCGGGAAAGCTGATTTCCACACTGGAAGCATTCTGGAACTTCTTGCCCTCTTCCAGGCTGCAGGTTCCATAGAAATACCAGGCATAGCTGGTCACGATCTTGCCTGCGCCTTCCAGCGGCTGAACCCCGTCACCATTCTGAATCGACTGCGCCAGAGTAGTCGCGTCCATTGCATCCAGATCTTCCCGGGTCAGCGAGAGTATATCTGCCGAATCGGCCGCCACAAAATAGCCGCCCACCGGGGCCGAGATGGTTGCAGGCTGCCCCAGCTGGGCCTGCACCTGATCCTTCAGAGTTTGCAGCTCCTGCTTGGCCTGTGCAAAATTGCTTACGGCGCCAGTCATGATCTGAATCTTGTTGGCTGCCAGCAAATACTGATTACCGGCCTCACCGACCTGATTGTAAGCCTGCATGTCGATACAGTCCAGCAGGTCATACAGGGCGTTCTGCTGCTGCTTGTAGAGCATGTCCACATCGGTACCGCTGGTATTTTCAGACTTTTCCAGCAGGCTGAGCTGGGTCTCGATTTCCTCCAGCTGCCGGCGGCTCTGGGCCTGTTCCGTGCTGGTGTAAACTTCCGCTACTGCAGTTCCGGAGGCAACCCGTTCGCCGTTTTCCACCAGATAACCCAGATCCCCGCTGCCTTCCACGGGAGTCTGATCGAACACCACATAACCGTCTGCAAAGACGCTGTCGGACATGACGTATTCCACCGCTGTTTCGGTGCGGTAGGGCCGGTTCAGAATGGCAAACAATTGAACCCCCAGATAGACCGCCGGCACTACGAGAATCGCCAGAACGATTGCCGTGATGATTTTTTGCTTGGAGCTTCGCATGCTTCGCTCCTCCTGTTGCAATAGATTTGGGTCAGAGCCGCCTGATGGCTGCCCCTGTTTTATGGATTCGGTGGTTCACACACCAGGCTCCACTTGCGGCCAGTGCGCGTGAATATGGGCAAGTGCCTGCGCCTCCAGATTGCCCTGAATTCCATCCAGCCAAAGGGTCTGGGGCATACGGCGAAACCAGGTGAGCTGCCGCTTTGCATAATTTCGGGAAGCCTGTTTGAGCTTGTCCACACAGGGCTCCAGCGGGCTTTCTCCGCAGAAATACGGAAAGAATTCCTTATAGCCGATGGCCTGAGCAGCTGTATGGTAGGTATCCCGATGATCATAGACCAGCCGGGCCTCCTTCAGAATTCCCTGCTCCAGCATCAGATCCACCCGGCGGTCAATCCGCTGATACAAAACGCTTCGGTCCTCAAAGCCGATGCAAAACAACAGACTGTCGTAGGGTGGCTCGCTCGGTTTTGATTCTGCCCGCTGCCGGGTCATGGTAACGCCGGTGATCTGGAACAGCTCCAGCGCCCGCAACACCCGCCCCACATTGTTGGGGTGAACCGTGGCCGCGTACTCCGGGTCGATCTGCGCCAGCTTTGCGTGCATGGCATCGGCCCCCAGCTGGGCCGCCTGCTCCTCCAGCTGCCTGCGCACGGCCGGGGCGGTTTTCTGTTCAGCAAAACGAACTCCGCTCAACAGGCTTTCCATATAAAGCCCCGTTCCGCCCACCAGCACCGGCAATTTCCCCCGGGCGCTGATGTCACGAATGCAGCGATCTGCAAGGGCCACAAAATCCGCCACGCTGAACGTCTCTTCCGGCGCGAGGAACCCCACCAGATGATGGGGCACTCCCTGCATTTCTTCTTCGGTCACCTTTGCGGTGCCCACATCCAGCCCGCAGTAGATCTGCATGGAGTCCACACAGACCACCTCACCGTTCAGCCGTTTGGCCAGCGCCACTGACAAAGAAGTCTTGCCGGAAGCTGTGGGCCCGCCGATGGCCAGAACTTTTGGTTTATCCGATCCGCCCAAACTGTTTTTCCAGCTCCTTCTTTGTCAATTTCAGCACCACCGGTCTGCCGTGGGGGCAGAAGGGCGGCACCTTGCCATCCAGAATATCCTGCGCCAGATGCATCAGTTCGGCACTGGCGGTGCGGTCGCCTGCCTTGATGGCGGCCCGGCAGGCAATGGAATGCAGCACCCACTCGGTCTTTTCGCTCAGTGCATCCCGGCTGCCCCGGGCCAGCTTTGCAGCCAGCTCGCAGATCAGGCCCTCCACGTCCGGGGTCTCCACATCGGCCGGAACCGAACGCACCAGCACCGTGCTGCCGCCGAAGTCCTCGGTCTCCACACCTGCATCCCGCAAAAGAGATTCATGTTCCAGAATGGCGTTCTTCTCTTCGGCGGAAAGGTTCACCGTAACCGGGGCCAGCAGCATCTGACTGCTCACTTTTCCGTAATCCGCAGCCAACCGCTCATAGAGGATGCGCTCGTGGGCCGCGTGCTTGTCAATCAGACACATCTCCTGCCCACGCTGGGTGATGATGTAGGTTTTGAACACCTCGCCCACATACTGCAGCGGCTGGCTGGTTTGCTCCGGCTCCATTGTCTGCTGCAAAGGTTCTGGTTGTGGCGTTGGTTCCGTCAGCTTCGTCTGTTCGGCGGGCTGCTCTTCGATTACCACGGGTTCCGGCTGCGGCGCGGGCTGCACCGCAGGCATCGCCCACTGCCCGGCAAACTTCTTCTCCGGTTCGGAATACTTTGCCAGTGGAACCGGTTCCGAGCGAAGGCCCTCCCCCACCGGGGTGGCAAAGGAATTTTGCCCATTTTGCCAGTTGCGGGAAATACGGGGGATATCCTCTTCGTCCGGAACCGTAACAATGGGCTCCAGCGGCTCCTCTTTTTTTGGGGAAACCCGCCAGATTTCACTGATTTCAGCCTTTCGGGGCTCCGTTTCCGCTGTAAAGTCATCTTGCTTCACAGCGAAGTTGAACGTTTTTTTCGTCGGTTCCGGCTGTGCCGCAGGCTGCTTAACCGGTTCCTGCTCAGGTGTTTTGTCCGCAGCGAACTGAAACTGCTGCTCCCCGCTGCCGGGCTGGCCCAGCGCATTTTTCACTGCACCGTAAACCGCGTCGAACACATCGTTTTCCCGGGCGAAGCGCACCTCGGTTTTGGCGGGATGAACGTTCACATCCACCAGCTGTGCCGGCATATCCAGCATCAGCACACAGCCCGGAAACTTGCCCTGCATCAGGGTTCCCCGGTAGGCGTTCTCCATGGCGGCCATCATGGTACGGTTCTTTACAAATCGCCCGTTGATGAAAAAGAACTGCATGCCCCGGCTTGCCCGGCAGGCCCGCGGCGGGGTAATCAGACCGGACACGGAATAGTTGCCCATGCTGGTTTTGACCGGCAGAAGATCTCGGGCGAATTCCTTGCCCAGCACCGCATAGACCGCGCTGCGCAGGTCTCCATCGCCGGGAGTCTTGTAAAGCAGTTTCCCTTCACGGATAAAAGACACGCTCACCTCAGGGTGAGAAAGGGCAATCCGGCTGACCGTCTCGCCCACAAAGGTGCCCTCACTGGAATCCTTCTTCAAAAATTTCATCCGGGCGGGTGTATTGTAAAAAAGATCCCGTACCGAAATGGTGGTTCCGATGGGGCGCGCCCCCGGTTCCATCCCCAGCTCTTCCCCGCCCTCAATGCGGTAGCAGCAGGCAAACTCATCCGGCTCGGTGCGGGTGAGCACCTCCACCCGGGCCACACTGGCAATGGACGCCAGCGCCTCGCCGCGGAAGCCCAGGGTGTGGATGCTTTCCAGATCCTCCTGGGTCTGGATCTTGCTGGTGGCATGGCGGATAAATGCGGTGGAGATATACTCCGCCTCAATGCCGCTGCCATTGTCTACCACCTGAATCAGCGAAACACCGCCCCGTTCAATAGTGACCGCCACCTTTGTGGCGCCGGCATCGATGGAATTTTCCAGCAGTTCCTTCACTACAGAAGCAGGCCGTTCCACCACCTCACCGGCGGCGATCAGCTCCGCGGTATGCTTGTCCAGAATATGTATGACCGCCAAATCCGGTCACCTCCCTGAAAGCGCCGCCTTATTGCAGCGCGTTTTTGATTTCACACAGGAATTGCAGTCCCTCAATACCGGTCAGGGTATTCAGATCGGTATCCCGCAGCTTGTCCAGAATTTCGCTGGGCAGGGCCGGGCTGCTCATCTCTTCCACAACGCCGAAGTCCAGCTGCTCCACCTGTTGCTTTTTGGGTGCTGCCGCTTCCAGTGCGCGCAGTACCTCCTTGGCCCGCTTGGTCACACTGTCCGGCAGACCGGCGAGCTTTGCCACCTGAATGCCGTAGCTGTCATCGGCCGGGCCGCGCACAATGCGCCGCAGGAAGGTGATGTCGTCGCCCCGCTTTTTCACTGCAATGTTATAGTTTTTCACGCAATCCAAGGTGTTTTCCAGCTCAGTCAATTCATGATAGTGGGTAGCAAACAGGGTCTTGCAGCCAATCTGGCCGGCAATATGCTCCACCACTGCCCGGGCAATGCTCATGCCGTCGAAGGTGGAGGTGCCGCGGCCGATTTCGTCCAGAATGACCAGACTGCGTTTGGTGGCGTATTGCAGAATCTCGGCCACCTCGGTCATCTCCACCATGAAGGTGGACTGCCCGGCCGCCAGATCGTCCGAAGCGCCCACACGGGTGAAGATGGCGTCCACCACGCCCACCCGGCATTCCTGCGCCGGAACAAAGCTACCGATCTGGGCCATCAGGGTGATCAGCGCATTCTGGCGCATATAGGTGGATTTACCGGCCATGTTGGGGCCGGTGATGATGAGCATGCTGTTTTCGCCGCAGTCCAGCAGAGTGTTATTGGGTACGAACAGACTGCCCTTGAGCATCTGCTCAATAACCGGATGGCGGCCTTCGGTAATGATCAGCTCATCGCCGTCGTCCACAACCGGACGCACATAGTTGTTGTTCACTGCCACCTGCGCCAGTGCAGTAAGCACATCCAGCTGCGCAAGGGCGGAGGCCGTGTTCTGCACCCGCAGAATCTGAGCGGAGAGGTCCTTCAACAGATCCTCAAACAGCTGCCGCTCCAGCGCCAGAAGCCGCTCGCTGGCACCGAGGATTTTGCTTTCCAGCTGTTTTAATTCCTCGGTGATGTAGCGTTCCGCGTTGGCCAGAGTCTGCTTGCGGATAAAGTTCTCCGGCACCTGGTCGGTGAAGGATTTGCTGACTTCCAGATAATAGCCGAACACCCGGTTGTAGCCCACCTTCAGGGTGCGGATGCCGGTCTCCTCCTTCATACGGGCTTCCAGCTGGGAAAGATAGCCCTTGCCGCCATGCACAATGTCACGCAGCTCGTCTACCTCTGCGCTGTAACCCTGCTTGATCACGCCGCCATCCTTCAATGTGGCAGGCGTTTCCTCTTCCAGCGCTGCAAAAATCCGTTCCCGGATATCCTCCAGCGGATCGATCTGCTGCGCAAGCGCATCCAGCTCCGGACAGCTGCAGCCGGAAGCCAGTTCCCGGATCAGGGGCAGCTGGGTGCAGGTGCTGGCCAGCGCGTAAATTTCCTTGGGGGTGGCGGAGCCGTACACCGTGCGGGTCATCAGACGCTCCATATCGAACACATGGGACAATGCCTCGCTCAGCTCGGCCCGCTGGATGTTTTCGCTGTAAAGGGCCTGCACACAGTTGAGCCGGCGATTGATGGCCGCCGAGCTCACCAGCGGCTGCTCCAGCCAGCTGCGCAGAAGGCGCTTGCCCATGGCAGTCTGGGTCTTGTCCAGCACCCAGAGCAGAGTGCCCCGTTTCTCGCGGCCGCGCATGGTCTCGGTCAGCTCCAGATTGGCACGGGTAACCGGGGAAAGCTGCATGTACTGGGCTTCGGCGTAGCTGTGCACCAGCTTCAGCCGCTCCACACCCTTTTTCTGGGTGCGGTGCAGGTAACCCAGCAGCGCGCTCAGCGCCGCGTGGGCATTGCCCTCCCTGCCAAGGCCGGTGGCCTTGGGCCAGTCTGTGCCAAACTGCTCGGTCAGCAGACGCTCCACCTCATTCGGGGCGTAGCACTCGTCCTCCATCAGCTCCACCGAGCAGGTCATGTGCTGCTTGATGTAGGCAGTCACGTCCTTGAAATCCAGAAGCGCCGTGTTGAACAGCAGCTCACTGGGATTGTAGCGGCACAGCTCCGCGATCAGCTGGGTGGAGAGTTTCTCCCCCGCCAGCTCGGTGGTGTGGGCGCTGCCGGTGGAAACGTCCGCAAAGCAGACGCCGATGCACCCATTCTTTAAGTATACACTGCCGATGTAGTTGTTTTTGTCGTCCTGCAGCATGCTGCTTTCGATTACAGTACCCGGCGTGATCACCCGGATGATATCCCGCTTGACCAGACCCTTGGCAGTGGCGGGATCCTCCATCTGCTCACAGATGGCAACCTTGTATCCCTTTGCAATCAGCTTCGCCACATAGTTTTCGTAGCTGTGAAAGGGCACGCCGCACATGGGGGCGCGCTCCTCCTGCCCGCAGTCCCGGCCGGTGAGGGTAAGCTCCAGTTCCTTGGACGCAAGAATTGCGTCATCGTAGAACATCTCGTAAAAATCGCCCAGCCGGAAAAAGACGATCTCGTCCTTATGCTTCTTTTTGATTTCAAAGTATTGCGCCATCATGGGCGAAAGCTGTGCCAACGGTTATCACCTCTGCATTTTTTCAAACGGGAAAGAGTGCGGCCCAAAGAGTACTGGGACTCAGCACCCTCCGGGCCGCACGAACGCTTTTATGGCAAATGCCTTTTAGTGGCAGCCGGAGCAGGAAGAGCAGCTGCCGCTGCAGCCGGCCTGGGGCTCCTGTACGGTCATGGGATCGCCGCCGTTCATCGCAGTGTTGATGATGGCATCGATGTAACCGATCAGAGCTTCTGCCTCGGCCTTGGCCTCATTATAAGCAACCATGCTCTCGCTGTTCATGATGTCGGTGTACAGCTGGTTGACCTTGGCGTTCAGCTCGGCCACCTTCGCCTCGTCGCGCTCGTCCTTGGCAATCTCGTTGTTCAGATCCAGACGGGCCAGGTTGAACTCGCCGATCATGTTCTGCAGGGTCTCGTCCGCATCGTTGGCTTTGCGGGCAGCGTCCAGCGCCAGGTAACGGGCGTCGGTCTGCAGGGCTGCGGCGGCTTTCTTAAACAGGTCGATAACGTCCATGATGATTCTCCTTTGATTGGAACAATTTATATAATAAAAATATTATACCACAAAATTACAAAAAACAGCGGCTCGCTCAGTTTTTTTCACACAAGTTCGCCTTTGAGCACCGTGCCGCGGGAACCGGTCAGGTGCACCATGGCGTAGCTGCCCACCAGAGAGGGCTCGGCGCTAAACTCCACCACCAGATTATTGGTCAGGCGGCCGGAAAGGGTGCCCTCATCTCGCCCGGGACCTTCCACCAGCACACGCTGGGTCTGGCCGGTCATGTCCGCCACCAGCTTGCGGGCGATCTCGTCCTGCACGCTGAGCAGCCGGGCCATGCGGTCGGTCTTTTCCTTGCGGGTGATGGGGTCCGGCATGGTGGCAGCCTTGGTTCCGCTGCGCTTGGAGTAAATGAAGGTAAACAGCTGCATGTAGCCTACCTTGCGGATCAGCTCCAGCGTGCCCTCAAAATCCTCCTCAGTCTCGCCGGGGAAGCCCACGATGATATCGCTGGAGAAGGTGATACCGGGAATCTTCTCCTTGGCGTAGTCCATCAGCTCCAGATACTGGGCCACGGTATAGTGGCGGTTCATCTGGGCCAGAATCCGGTCGCTGCCACTCTGCACCGGCAGATGCAGGTGGTTGCAGATCTTGTCCTGCGCGGCGATGGTGTCGATCAGCTTGCGGCTGGCATCCTTGGGATGGCTGGTCATGAAGCGGATGTGATAATCGCCGGGCACGGTGCACAGCAGATTCAAAAGATCCGAGAAATCAATCTTTTCCTCCAGGCCCTTGCCGTAGGAGTTCACGTTCTGCCCCAGCAGGGTGATCTCCTTGTAGCCCGCAGCCACCAGCTCCTTGAACTCGGCCAGAATATCCGCGCTGCGGCGGCTGCGCTCCCGCCCGCGCACATAGGGCACGATGCAGTAGGTGCAGAAGTTATCGCAGCCGTACATGATGGGCAGCCAGGCCCGGAAGTTGGAATCCCGGCGGATGGGGGTCTCCTCCACCACCTCGGCCCGCTCGGTGGGCGTGAGCAGGATGCGCTTTTTGTTGCCGGCGATCTTCTCGCACAGCAGCTGCGGCAGGGTGTCGATGCCGTTCACACCGAACACGATATCCACAAAAGGATAGCTTTCGCGGATTTTGTCCACGATGCTCTGCTGCTGAGCCATGCAGCCGCACAGGCCAATGATCAGGCCGGGCTTATCCTTCTTGAGCCGCTTGAGCGCGCCCACGTTGCCGAACACCCGCTGCTCCGCGTGCTCCCGCACGGCACAGGTGTTGAAGAGGATCAAGTCAGCCTCCTCCACCGAGCCGCACATGCCGTAGCCGATATCCGCCAGAACGCCCTTGATCTTCTCTCCGTCATTCACGTTCTGCTGGCAGCCGAAGGAATGCACATAGGCCAGCGGGGGGCTTTCGTACCATTTGGCCACCAGCTCCGCCGCCTGTTTGTTATGTTCAAAATGAATGATCTCCAAAATTCGAGCTCCTTCTGAAAATAGCGTGGTTTCAATATACCGTTCCAGTATACAATACTTTTGCCCATTTCACAAGCCCTTTGCGCTGTGATCCAGTGGGCTGCGCTGTGATCCAGTGGGCTGCCCGTGCAAAAATGCAGGCAGACAAAAGCCCCGGCCGCCGGGAAGTGTTCTCCGGCGCCGGGGCCTGCTTTTCTATGGTGATTTTGATCATTCCGCCTGTCGCATCCGCTCCACCACCGGCTGCCCGGCGCCGAAGTGCAGGGCCAGCCGCGGAACCGCGATTCCCAGCAGCACCAGCACAGGAATCGCAGCTAAAAGCGGCCAGATCACAAACCGATAGCTGGTGAAGAACAGGCCGTCCACCAGGGGCTTTACGCACAGCAGTGAGACTCCGACCCCCACGGCCAGACTGCAAAGGATCGTGAACAGGGCATAGCAGCTGCCCTCCAGCGCAACCATCGTCTGAAGCTGTCGCCTGGTCATGCCGATGGCCTCCAGCATGGCAAACTCCCGCCTGCGGGTCACAATGCCCGTGAGGATAGAGTTAATAAAATTCAACACACCGATCAGCCCGATCACCAGCGAGAGCGAGCCGCCCACCGCCATGAACAGGAACCGTATTCCAGAATATTCCTGAATGTACCCGTCCCGGGAACGGTAATCCATCAGCGGGTCAATCTGCGTGGTGTAGAGGTTCAGGTATTGCTCCATGGCGTCCACCGATTCCGGCTCCACCGCAAAGGCATAGTTCATCTTGTTGGCGGTGTTGCACATTCCCGCATACACATCCGCTGTGGTGTAATAGACAAATTCGGAAAAGCTGGCCTGCGCCGTCTCGCAGTAATAGGCGGGGTTGATCACCGAAAGAATGGTGAAGGTATGCCGTGCGCCGTCTGCATCGTACAGAGTGACCACGTCACCCACTTTGTGGCGCTGGTCCGGCTCCAGTTTGCCCTCGTCGTTCACCTGGCCAGCAAACAGAATGTATTCGCCGGTGGAGAGCTTCTGCCGGATCGTTTCCGGGTCGCGCTCCCCTTCCATTATCTGCAGATTATCCAGAATGAAATCATCCGCCCCGTAGATCACCGTGAAGGGATTTTTCGCATCGTCCACTGCCTGCGGCCGGTTTCTCCCGTCATTCCGGCAGGGTTTTCCTTCTGCATCCCAGATGGTATCCTCCGGCCACTGATACTCCTCCGCCCAGGAATAGATGTCGCACCAGATCGCGCCGCCCTGCACAAAGCCCTCCTGCGCCTGCACATTGGCGATCAGTGCATCGCTCACCGCGTCTTCGCCGTCCAGCGCCCGGAAGGAGTCGATTCCCCAATAGCGGGCGTTGGCCACAACAAAATCCGTTTTGATAAAACGGGCCAGATATTTGTCCATGTCAAAGCTGCCTGTCAGCGTGAACACACTGTTCATGAGCACCAGCGAAAGACTCATGGATAGAATGACCAACACGGCTCGGCGCTTGTTGCGACCCACATTGGACAGGGCCATCCGCCAGAGCTTTCCCCCGCTGGTGGAACGCTTTGCCCTCTTCACTGTTTTGCCGTTTCCCTCGGTATATCGGGCAGCCTCCACCGGGGAAACCTTTGCGGCAAGCCGGGCAGGCTTGCGCATACTCAGCAGAACGGTGATCACCGAAAAGGCCGCAGCCCCCAGAAAGACCGCCGGGTTCAGGGCCAGCTTGACCTCGTCCACCGTGTTGGTCATCTGCAAAATAAGCGGTGTGAATGCCGTGCCCAGCAAAAAGCCCAGTACCAGCCCCACGGGGATGCCAAACCCGCACATCACAAGCGCCTGACGGCGCAGAATCCGCCGGATCTGTTTTGCGGTGGTCCCGATGGTTTTCAGCAGGCCATAGTAGCGGATGTCCTGCATGACGGAAATCTGAAAGATGTTATAGATGATCAGATACCCGGTGAGCATGATCAGCAGAAGAAGCCCCGCACCGCGCCGATGCTGGTCCAGTCAGTGATCCCGGCGCCCACATAGGCCCAGTTCTCGTTCCATTCCACCTCTTCGGCAAGGCCAGCCTTTTCGGCCATGGCCCGCAGCTTGCCGCTGATGTTAATACCGTTGGAAAAGGTCACATCACACTGGATGAGCCCCACCTGACTGCCGATCTGCTCGCTTGCCTCGGCCAGTTCGTCGGCATGCTCCGTGAGATAGGCCTCACTCACAATTCCGAAGCCCGTGTTCATGATGTCACTGTATCCGAACCAGCCCACCAGTGTGAACTGGCGCTCGATCACCGGCTGATCGTAGCCCATCTTCAGCTGCAGCGTGATGGTCTGCCCCTCCTCCGGGGTGATTCCCAACAGCTCCAGACTGCGCTCGTCCATGGCAATCTCATTCGCTGCCTGAGGCGCGCGGCCGCCGGTCAGCTGGCAGAACCGGCGCTCGTAGGCATCCGGCTGCTGATACCACAGCTCCAGATGACGCTTTAAAAACTCCGGATTTTCCACCTCATAGGCACAGATGATGTTCCGGTCCAGAATGGTTCCCGCCGGGGCTGCCTGCTTAAGCCGGTCGAACTGTTCCTGGGTAAGATCCTTGAAGGTACCGTGGGCACTGCCGCCGGACTGAAGCATGGTGCTATATTGAAAGGAAGCGATCAGATTGCCGCCGATGGAAAACACACTGGTGAACAGAACGGTGGTGAGCATGATCGCCAGAATGGCAATCAGATTGCGGCCCCGGTTTGCCCGGAAGCTCTTGTCCGCCAGGCGATGCAGGGCCTTTCGATTGTTGATCTTCAGCACGGCTCATCACCGCCCTTCCCGGATGCGGCCATCCTCAATGCGCACAATCCGGTCCGCCAGCTGGGCAATCTCCTCGTTGTGGGTTGATCATTACAATGGTCTGCCCGAACCGCTCGCTGGTCACCCGAAGCAGGCTCAGCACATCCTGGCTGGTTTTGGAATCCAGATTGCCGGTGGGCTCATCCGCCAGAAGAATGGCAGGCTTCGTGGCCAGCGCCCGGGCAATGGCACCCGCTGCTGCTGGCCGCCGGAAAGCTGGCTGGGCAGGCTTTGGAGCTTGTTTTCCAGCCCCAGTGTGGCGATGATCCGGCTCACGAAGCCCGGTCACCCGGTTTCGTCCAACTCAATGGGCAGCACGATGTTCTCGTATACGTTCAGTACCGGCACCAGATTGTAGCTTTGAAATCAAAGCCGATCTTCCTGCGGCGAAGATGGTAAGCGCATCCTTTTTCAGCTGGAAGATATCCTTGCCCTCCACCAGCACTTTACCGCTGGTGGGTTCATCCAGCCCGCCCAGCATGTGCAGCAGGGTGGATTTTCCGCTGCCGCTGGTGCCCACGATAGCCACGAACTCTCCCTCCGTCACGGTCAGATCCACCCCGTCCAGAGCGCGCACCTGGGTCTCGCCCTCGCCGTAGTATTTTTTCAGCGCTCTTGTTTCCAGAACGTTCATTCCTCCAAAACCTCCCGATAAAAATAGTCTGTGCGGCAAAGAATGCGCAAGCGCGCTTTTCTTTACAGCACAGACTATACCAGACGATGCTTACCGCACCCTTACAAACGGCGGAGCAAATCGAACAGTTCTGTCACATTTGCGCTTCCAGAGGCAGATACAGCGAAAATTCACTGCCCCTGCCCGGCTCCGACGCCAGTTTGATGTAACCACCCTGCTGGGTGGCAATCTGCCTTGCCAGTGCAAGGCCTACCCCGACGCCAGAGCTCTTTGCCGCAGCATGGCCCCGGTAAAACCGCTGGAATACTGCTGCCTGCTCTTTCTCCGGAATACCGGGGCCGTCGTCTTTCACTGTGATGCGGCAGAACATGGCATACTGCTCACAGGCAATGGAAACATGCCCGCCCGCCGGGGTGTACTTGATGGCGTTATCCACCAGATTGCCCACTGCTTCCTGCGTCCACTTTCGGTCAAAGCAGGCCGAAACGCCGGCAGGCTCAATGTGCAGTGACACTCCCTTTTGCTCTGCCGCAGGCCGGAAGGAATGTTCCAGCGCCCGCAGCAATGGTTCCAGAGGTTGAACCTCGGCCACAGGCTGAACGACCCCGCTTTCCAGCCGGGACAGCTTGACCAGCGCCTCGATCAGAAACCGGAGCTTTTCCGCCTCGGTATTGATCTGGCCCAGCATGGGGCGGGCAGCGGCAGGCAGCGGCTGCTCGTCCAGCAGCTGCCCATAGAGCAGGATATTTGCCAGCGGGGTTTTGGTCTGATGGGAAATATCCCCAATCAGAGATTTGATGCGCCCCCGATCCTCCTCGATTGACTTGCGGGAGAGCTGACTGGAGCGGAGAAAGCGGCTCAGCTTTTCCTCCAGCCGGGAAAGCCGGGCTTCGCTGTAATTTCTCTGCTCAAAGCTGCCCGCAATGGCCTGCTCCAGCATCTGCTCCAAACGACGCATGGTGCGCCGGGTGTACCAGCCATAGACGGCCACACAAATACCGGCTGCCACAACTATAAGCGCGCACAATCCCAGCAGCAGAGCCAGCTGCCCGGGAGTGACGCCGAAAAGCCAGTCATTCATCACCGTTCCCCTTCCAGATATAGCCCACACCGTAGACCGTCTGGATATAACGGGGGCTGCGCGGGTCATCCTCCAGCTTGGCGCGCAGGCGGCGCACCGCTACCGACAGGGTGTTTTCGTCCACAAATTCGCCGCCGTCCCATACCTGATCCAGCAGAGTGTCCCGGGGAACAATCTGCCCCCGGTTTTTCACCAGCAGCTGCAACAGACGCTGTTCCGTGCGGCTGAGCACAACTTCAACACCCTGCTTTTCAAACCGGAGCCGGGCGAAATCAAACCGGAAGGGACCGATCTCCACCAGCTCCGGCCCGGCAGGCACGCGGCGGCGCAGCGCGGCGGTAACCCTTGCCCGCAGTACTGCAAGGCTGAAGGGCTTGGTGATATAGTCATCGCCACCTGCTTCCAGCGCCGCCACCTCGCTGTATTCGGTATCGTTGGCAGTGAGAAAAAGCACCGGAACCGGATCCCGCCGGTCGCGCAGCTGGCGGCAAAGCTCCAGCCCATTGCCGTCCGGCAGACCCAGATCCAGAAGAATCAGGGAGAACACCCTCGTCTGTAATGCCCGCCGGGCCTCGGCCAGCGTGGCGCAGCGAACAAACTCATAGGGCTGCTGGCTGAATGCGAGAGCAATGCCCTCGCTCAGCGCCGCATCGTCCTCCACCAACAGAATGGTTTCCATGGAATTCCTCTTTGCTTTCTTATTCGGTCACCCGGTCCCGCTCCAGAATGGGGCCCAGGTAGTTACCGGTGTAGGAGGCAGGCACCTTGGCCACCTCTTCCGGGGTGCCGGTGGCCACGATGGTGCCGCCTTCGTCACCGCCTTCGGGGCCCAGATCAATGATATAATCTGCCCGCTTGATGATGTCCAGATTGTGCTCGATGATGACCACGGTGTTGCCCGCGTCCACCAGACGATCAAGCACGGTGATGAGCTTGTGCACATCCGCCACATGCAGGCCGGTGCTGGGCTCGTCCAGTACATACACAGTCTGGCCAGTCTCCCGCTTGGCCAGCTCCAGTGCCAGCTTTACGCGCTGAGCCTCACCGCCGGACAGGGTGGTGGCACTCTGGCCCAGCTTGATGTAGCCAAGGCCCACGTCCAGCAGGGTCTGCAGCTTGCGGTGGATGCGGGGAATGTTGGCAAAGAAGGTGCAGGCCTCCTCCACCGTCATGTCCAGCACGTCGGCAATGCTCTTATCCTTGTACTTGACCTCCAGCGTTTCCCGGTTGTAGCGGGCGCCCTTACATACCTCACAGGGTACGAAGATATCCGGCAAAAAGTGCATCTCGATCTGCACAATGCCGTCGCCCTCACAGGCTTCGCAGCGGCCGCCCTTCACGTTGAAGCTGAACCGGCCGGGGCCGTAGCCGCGCATCTTGGCGTCCTGGGTCTGGGCAAACACGTTGCGGATATCGGTGAACACGCCGGTGTAGGTGGCCGGGTTGGAACGGGGCGTACGGCCGATGGGCGCCTGATCGATGCCGATGACCTTATCCACGTTTTCCAGACCCTTGATCTCCTTGTATTTGCCGGGGCGGCGCTTGGCGCCGTTCAGCTCCATGGCCAGCGCCTTATAGAAAATCTCGTTGATCAGGCTGGACTTGCCGCTACCGGACACACCGGTCACACAGATCATCTTGCCCAGCGGGATATCCACGTTCACATTCTTCAGGTTGTTTTCGGCCGCGCCCACAATGCGCAGCTTTTTGCCGTTGCCCTTACGGCGGGTGGCGGGCACCTCAATCCGCTTGCGGCCGGACAGATACGCGCCGGTGATGCTGCGGGGGGCCTTGCAGATATCCTCCACCGAGCCCTCGGCCACCACCTCACCGCCGTGCACGCCCGCGCCGGGGCCGATGTCCACGATGTAGTCCGCCTGACGCATGGTGTCCTCGTCGTGCTCCACCACCACCAGCGTGTTGCCCAGATCCCGCAAGCGTTTCAGGGTAGCGATCAGCTTGTCGTTGTCCCGCTGGTGCAGGCCGATGCTGGGCTCATCCAGCACATAGAGCACGCCGGTGAGGGCGCTGCCGATCTGGGTGGCCAGCCGGATGCGCTGGCTCTCACCACCGGACAGACCGGACGCACCGCGGGAAAGGGTCAGGTAATCCAGACCCACGCTCTGCAAGAAGCCCAGCCGCTCGCGCACCTCTTTCAGGATGCCGTCGCCGATGCGGTGCTCCTGATCGGTCAACTGGATGTCGTTGATGAAGTTCAGCTCCTGACGCACACTCATCTCGCACAGGTCGCTGATGTTCACCTCGCCCACGGTAACCGCCAGACTGGTGGGTTTGAGCCGCTTGCCATGGCAGTCCGGGCATTCCACCCCGTTCATCACGGTGGCGATCTCTTCCTTCATCCACTCGCTGCTGGTCTCCCGGAAGCGGCGTTCCAGATTGTTCACGATGCCCTCGAATTCGTTCAGGTAACGGCCGGAACCGAACTCGTTTTCCCGGTGCATCTCGATGCGTTCACCGCCGGTGCCGTAAAGAATGGCGTTCACCGCCTCGGCGCTCATCTCCTTAACAGGCGTGTCCAGCGTGAAGCCGTACTTTTTGCCCAGGCCCTTGTAGTACATCTCGCTGATCGAACCCTCGGCGTAGTACCAGCCGCTGGCCTTGATGGCACCCTCCCGGATGGACAAATCCTTGTTGGGGATAATCAGCTCCGGGTCCACCCGCATGAAGGTTCCCAGACCGGTGCAGCGTTCGCAGGCGCCAAAGGGATTATTGAAACTGAACATGCGGGGCTCCAGCTCGTCGATGGAGATGCCGTGATCCGGGCAGGCATAGCTCTGACTGAACTGCATCTCTTCCCCGCCATTCACATCAATGGTCACCAGACCACCGGTGAGGGCGATGGCCGTTTCCAGCGAATCCGCCAGACGGCTCTGCACGGTGTCGTTGATGACCAGACGGTCCACCACGATCTCCACCGTGTGCTTTTTGTTCTTTTCCAGACTGATTTCTTCGTCCAGATCATAGAGGTTGCCGTCGATGCGTACGCGGGCGTAGCCGCCCCGCCGGGCGGCCTCCAGCTCCTTCTGCTGGGTGCCCTTGCGGCCCCGTACCACCGGGGCCAGCACCTGGAACTTGGTGCCCTTGGGCAGTGCCAGAATGGCATCCACCATCTGATCCACCGTCTGCTGGCTGATCACCCGGCCGCAGATGGGACAATGGGGCACGCCGATGCGGGCGTACAACAGGCGCAGATAGTCGTAGATTTCGGTCACGGTACCCACGGTGGAGCGGGGGTTTCGGTTGGTGGTTTTCTGGTCGATGGAGATGGCCGGCGAAAGGCCCTGAATGTCGTCCACATCCGGCTTTTCCATCTGGCCCAGGAACTGACGGGCGTAGCTGGAAAGACTCTCCATATAACGGCGCTGGCCATCCGCATAAATGGTATCGAAGGCCAGGCTGGACTTGCCGCTGCCGGACAGGCCGGTCATCACGATCAGCTTGTCCCGCGGGATGGTCAGGTTTACATTTTTCAGGTTGTGCTCGCGGGCACCCTTGATGACGATCTTATCGTTATTCAATGCTCAGAACTTTCCTTTCCTCTTTTTCGGCTTTGCTTCCGGGGTATCATCACTGGGATTCTCGCCCCGGCGCAGCTTTTCAATGCGGTCACGCAGGAAGGCCGCGTGCTCGAATTCCAGCAGCTTGGCCGCCTCCTTCATCTCGCGGGTCAGGCGGGTGATCAGCTGCTCCCGCTCCGCCTTGCTCATGCGGCGGGTGCCAAGCTTCGCGTTCTCCTTGTGGTCGCTGATTTCAATGCTGTCACGGATGCTCTTCACGATTGTTTTCGGAGTGATGCCGTGGGCCTCGTTGTAGGCCATCTGGATAGAGCGGCGGCGCTCGGTCTCGGTGATGGCCTTCTCCATGCTGGGAGTGACCTCATCCGCATACATGATTACGATGCCTTCCGCATTTCGGGCGGCACGGCCGATGGTCTGCACCAGACTGGTCTCGCTGCGCAAAAAGCCTTCCTTGTCCGCGTCCAGAATCGCCACCAGCGATACCTCCGGCAGATCCAGACCCTCGCGCAGCAGGTTGATGCCCACGATCACGTCGATGGTGCCGGTACGCAGGTCCTTGATCAGCTCCATCCGCTCGAAGGTGTCCACCTCGTGGTGCATATATTTGACCTTGACCCCGTGCTCAGTGAGGAAGTCGGTCAGGTCCTCGGCCATCTTCTTGGTCAGGGTGGTCACCAGCACCCGCTCGTTCCGGGCAGTGCGCTGGTTGATCTCGCCCAGCAGATCCTCGATCTGGCCCTCCACCGGCTTGACGATGATCTGGGGATCCAGCAGACCGGTAGGGCGGATCACCTGCTCGGCCACCCGCACGCTGTGCTCCCGCTCATATTCGCCAGGCGTTGCACTCACGAACACGATCTGGTTCAGCTTGCTTTCCACCTCCTCGAATTTGAGGGGGCGTTGTCAAAGGCGGAAGGCAGACGGAAACCGAAATCCACCAGAGTTTTCTTGCGGGCATAGTCACCGCCGTACATGGCCCTCAGCTGGGGCAGCATCACATGGCTCTCGTCCACAAACAACAAAAAGTCCTTGGGGAAGTAATCCAGCAGCGTGGTGGGCGTAGAGCCAGGCGCACGGCCGGAAAGCACCGCAGAATAGTTCTCGATGCCCTTGCACATACCCACTTCCTGCAGCATCTCCATATCGTAGTTGGTGCGCTGGGCAATGCGCTGGGCTTCCAGCAGCTTGCCCTCCTCGGTGAACTTCTTCACCTGCCGGTCCATCTCTTCCCGGATGCTCACAAGGCCCGCCTGCATCTTTTCCGGAGAAACGATGTAGTGGCTGGCCGGGAAGATGGCCACATGCTTGACCACATTCTTCCGCTCGCCGGTAAGGGGGTTCATCTCGCTGATGCGGTCGATCTCGTCGCCGAAGAATTCCACCCGGATGGCCACGTCGTTCATGTAGGCCAGGTTGATCTCCACCGTATCGCCCCGCACCCGGAACTTGTTGCGCACAAAGTTGATGTCGTTGCGCTCGTATTGCAGCTTCACCAGCCGCTTGCACAGCTCGTCCCGGTCCATCTGCATGCCGGGGCGCAGGCTGATCACCATGCTCCGATAGTCGATGGGGTCACCCAGACTGTAGATGCAGGATACACTGGCCACGATGATCACGTCCCGCCGCTCGGACAAAGCCGCCGTGGCGGAATGGCGCAGCCGGTCAATCTCGTCGTTGATGGCGCTGTCCTTTTCGATGTAGGTATCGGTGGACGGGATATACGCCTCCGGCTGGTAGTAGTCGTAGTAGGAAACGAAATATTCCACCGCGTTCTCCGGGAAGAACTCCCGGAACTCGGTGCAAAGCTGGGCTGCCAAGGTCTTGTTGTGGGCCAGCACCAGTGTGGGGCGGTTGACCTTGGCAATCACATTGGCCATGGTGAAGGTCTTGCCGCTGCCGGTCACACCCAGCAGGGTCTGGGCCTTATCGCCGTTCAGGATGCCCTGGGCCAGTGTTTCGATGGCCTGAGGCTGGTCGCCTGTTGGCTGATAGGGCGCTACAAGTTTAAACTGATCCATTCGATCATCCTTTCTGCTCGCGGGCAGGGCCGCGCGTTTTCTGCCGGCAATCTCAGGTAAACAGGCTCTGGAACCGGTCGCTCTGCCGCAGGGAGATGTATCCGTCCGGGGCAACGATCACATGATCTACCAGTTTCAGGCCCAGCGTGCCCAGCTTTTGGCGGATCTGGCCGGTCAGGTTCATATCTTCCCGGGAGGGCAGCGCGAAGCCCCTGGGGTGGTTGTGAGCCAGCACAAGCTGGGTAGCCCCCAGAGTGATCATCCGGCTGCTGAGTACGTTCACAAACACCGACGAGGCGTTCACCGTGCCCTCAAAGCATTTTTCCACCTTGAGGATGTGGTTGCGGTCGTCCAGATACATGGCATAGACCTGCTCCACACGGGCGCCGTAAAACAGCGACTCCATGTGTTCGCCCACCTCTTCCAGACTTTTCACCGTGCGCACCGGTCGGGTCTTGTGCTGGTGGTAGCGCCGGTCCACCGCCAGAAACAGGCGAATCAGCCGGGCGGTGGCCGGGCCTACGCCCTCCACCTGGGTGAGCTCCTGCTCACTGGCCTCCAGCACCCGATCCAACCCGCCGAAATGATCCATCAGCGCGTGGGCAATCGGGTTCACATCCTTGCGGGGAATTGCATGAAACAGGATGTATTCCAGCACCTCATGATCGGAAAAACCGTCGAAGCCGGTCTCTTCAAACCGCTTGCGCATGCGCTGGCGGTGGTTTGCGTGGATCTGCTGCTGTGCCATGCCTGTGTTCCCCGTTCCCTTCAAAGTTACGCTTTACGCGCTATTCTTTATATTATATACTATTTACAGGTTATTGGAAAGAGAGGAATCTTTTGAATGAAACGCTTTACCGCGGGCACCAACGAGGAGGGCGTACGCCTTTCCCGTTTTGTGCAAAACGTTACTGTTAATCTGCCCAACAGCTTGCTGTACAAGAGCTTTCGGAACAAACGAATCAAGGTGAACGGCAAAAAAGCCGACGCGGATTACCGCATTCACGCCGGGGATGTGCTGGAGCTTTATATCAACGACGAGTTCTTTTCCGCTGCTCCTGCGCCCAAGGCACCGGCCCGCCGTCAGCCGCCGGTTCAGGTGGTCTACGAGGACGAGAATCTGGCGGTGCTGTACAAGCCCGCTCACCTGCTCTGCCACTCGGATCGCACCGGCGACGCCAATCTGGTGGATGCCTTCACCGCTTATCTTACCCAGAAAGGCGAATATATTGCCGGGCAGGAGCACACCTTTGCCCCTGCGCTGTGCAACCGGCTGGACCGGGGCACCGAGGGTCTGGTGGTGGCCGCAAAGAATTACGCCGCTTTGCGGGACATGAACGAGATCATCCGCACCGATCTGGTGCGCAAGGAGTACCTGACCATCACTTTCGGCAAGCCGCCCAAGGGCCGCCACACCGCCTGGCTGCGCCACAATGAATCCAACAACAAGGTGCAGGTCCGTGCCGACGCTGCCGAGGGCTTCAAAGAGATCATCACCGAGGTGACTCCGGAAAAGGTAATTGGCCCCTTCACCCTCTGTCGCATCGGGCTGGTGACCGGCCGCACCCATCAGATTCGCGCTCATCTGGCGTTTCTGGGTGCACCGGTGCTGGGCGACATCAAATACGGCAATCGGAAGTGGAACGAAAAGGCCGGCCTGAAGACCCAGGCCCTGTGTGCAATACAACTGACTTTCGGCCAGATCCCGGAGGAAAGCTCGCTGCATTACCTGAGCGGCAAGCAGATCCGTTTGGAGCAGCCTCAGATCCTGACCACCTTCAACGACCTGGCCAAGCTGGGGCCTCGGTGAATTCTTTCGGCAGTCAGGCTGCATATTCTTGCATTTTGCCTGTTCTGGCCACTGTTTTCCCCTGCTTTGCAGAGAATAAGGCTTCTTGATATTCGCTTTTTGAAAAAGATTTTCACGCCCGTCACATTTGGTGTCGGGCGTTTTGTTTTTCCTCTTTCCTTTAAGACACAAGAAAAAGAGCGAAACGCGTTTTATGAACGCGTTTCGCTCTTTTGTTCGAACCATCTTCCCCGGCATGCACGCATCAAAAGAGGCGCAGATCGCGGGAAGTAAATGATCAGAAGAAGCTCACCTGGCTGGTGTCCGGCAGACCGCCCAGAGCACCCACATTTTTCAGGTTCTCCATCACAGCGCTGGAAACACCGGTGGCCTGCTGAAGCTCCTCGATGGACAGGTATTCCTGCCCGTTAATGGTGGCCCGCTCCAGTGCAACCGCGGCGGACTCACCCACGCCCTTCAGAGAAGCGAAGGGCAGACGGACCTTGTCCTCCTCCACCACATACTGGGTGGCCCGACTCTTGCCCAGCTGAATGGGCAGGAACTCATAGCCGCGAGCCAGCATCTCGTTCACCAGCTGCAGCGAAACCTGGATATCTTCGTCCTTGGCTTTCCGCTCCTCCCGCAGGCGGGCGTTTACCTCTTTCAGATGCTGCTGTGCCACTTTCGCGCCACCCACCGCAGCTTCGTAGTCGATGTCGTCGCCGCGGACGGTGAAGTAGGTGGCGTAAAATGCCTGGGGATGGTACACCTTGAACCACATCAGCCGGATGGCCGCAATCAGATAGGCCACGGCGTGAGCCTTGGGGAACATGTACTTGATCTTGCGGCAGGAATCCATGTACCAGTCCGGCACACCGCACTCCTTCATGGTCTCCTCTGCCCCCGGCGGGAAGCCGCCCTTTGCCACCTTGCCCTTTCGGGTCAGCTCCATGATGTTGAAGGCCAGTTTGGGCTCCAGACCCTTGTGCAACAGGTAGGTCATGATGCTGTCACGACAGCCGATCACGTCGGAAATGGTGCACACGCCGTCCTTGATCAGGTCCTGGGCGTTGCCGTTCCAAACGTCGGTGCCGTGGGAAAGGCCGGAAATCTGGATCAGGTCGCTGAAGTTCTTCGGCTGGGCTTCGATGAGCATCTGCCGCACGAAGGGGGTGCCCAGCTCCGGGATACCGAAGGTGCCGGTCTGGCTGTCGATCTGCTCCGGGGTAACGCCCAGTGCTTCGGTGGATACCAGCAGGCTGATCACCTTGGTATCGTTCATGGGCACCTTTTCCATGGGGATACCGGTCATGTTCTCCAGATACTTGTACATGGTGGGCACATCGTGGCCCAGCTCGTCCAGCTTCAGCAGCGTATCGTGAAGATATTTAAATTCGAAGTGGGTGGTAAGCACACCCTTTTCCTTATCGTCGGCGGGGTGCTGGATGGGGCAGAAATCCTGAATTTCGTGCACATCCGGCACAACCACCATGCCGCCCGGGTGCTGGCCGGTGGTACGCTTCACGCCGGTGCAGCCCTGGGTAAGCCGGTTCTCCTCCGCACGGTTCACAATGCGGCCCCGCTCTTCCAGATATTTTTTCACATAGCCGTAGGCGGTCTTATCCTGCAGGCCGGACACAGTGCCCGCCTTGAACACAAACTCCTTGCCGAACAGCTCCTCGGTATACCGGTGCACATAGCTCTGGTACTCGCCGGAGAAGTTCAGGTCGATATCAGGCTCCTTGTCGCCGTCGAAGCCCAGGAAGGTCTCGAAGGGAATGTCATGGCCGTCCACGATCAGAGGCGCGCCGCAGCAGGGGCAGTTTTTGTCCGGCAGGTCGAAGCCATCGGCCACGCTGCCGTCGGTGATAAATTCGCTGTACTGGCAGTTGGGGCACAGGTAATGGGGCGGCAGACTGTTTACCTCGGAAATTCCCGAGAAATGGGCCACCGCAGAGGAGCCAACCGAGCCACGGCTGCCCACCTGGTACCCATTCTGGTTTGAAAAGGCAACCAGCTTTACAGCAATTACATACAGCACTGCGAAGCCGTGGCCGCAGATGGAATCCAGCTCCCGCTGCAGCCGGGCCCGCACCAACTCCGGCAAGGGGTCACCGTAGTGCTTCTTGGCAGTGTTCCAGGTGGCATCGCGCAGCTGCTGTTCGGCGCCCTCGATGGAAGGCGGGAAGGTACCCTTGGGAATGGCCCGCACTCCTCCGTCCACCATATCGGCAATCTTGTTGGGGTTGGTTACCACGATCTCAAAGGCCTTTTCCTTGGGCAGATAGTTGAACTGATTGAGCATATCCTCGGTGGTGCGATAGTACAGCGGCGCCTGATTATCCGCATCCTTGAAGCCGTTGCCGGCCTGCAACACCGCCCGGTAGACCGAGTCCTCCGGGTCCTGGAAATGAACGTCGCCGGTAGCCACCACCGGCTTGTTCAGCACCTCGCCCAGCTTGATGATGGTGCGGTTGAAATCCTGAATCTTGTCCATGGAGTCCACCAGATGCTCCCGCACCATGTATTCGTTGTTGCCCAGAGGCTGAACCTCCAGAAAATCGTAATATTCCGCGATCTGGCACAGCTTTTCGAAGCTCTGACCCTCCACAACAGCTCTGTAAAGCTCACCAGCTTCACAGGCAGAGCCAATCAAAAGTCCGTCCCGATACTTGTTCAGAATGCTGCGCGGAACGCGGGGCTTCTTGAAGAAGTAGTTGGTGTGGGCCTCGCTGACGATCTTGTACAGGTTTTTCAGGCCCACCTGATTGCGCACCAGAATAATCAGGTGGTAATACTTCTTTTTGATTACCTCTTTGTTGCCGCCGCCCAGACCAATGTTAATATCCTCCAGCCGCTCGATCTTCTTTTCTGCCAGATCCTCCAGCATCTTGCAGAAGATTTTGGCAAGGGCCATGGCATCGTCCACCGCCCGGTGATGATTGAAAGGCTCGATCTCCAGATGGTCGTTGATGGTATCCAGCTTATAGTTACGCAGGCCCGGATACAGATTCTGGGCCATGGGCAGGGTATCGATGTAGGCGTTGTCCAGCTCGATGCCCGCCCGCTTTGCTGCAATGTGCATGAAGCGCATGTCGAACTTGTGGGCGTTGTGTGCGATGAGCACCCGGCCCTTTGCAAATTCCGCAAACATACGCACCGCCTCGTCCGGCGTGGGAGCATCCGCCACCATGCTGTCGTTGATGCCGGTGAGCTCCACGATCTTGGGCGGGATGGGCTTGCCCGGATTTACAAAGGTTCCGAACGTCTCGGTAATCTGACCGTTCTCCACCACTACCGCGCCGATCTCGGTGAGGAACTCGGTGTTGGGGTCCAGACCGGTGGTTTCGGTATCATACACCACAAAGCTGCCACTCATGGGGCCGGTTGCCTCGCCGTACAGCACCGGGATCATGTCGTCCACAAAGTAGGCTTCCACGCCGTAGATCACCTTGAAATCCGGATCACTTTTGCGGATGGCATCCGCTGCCAGCATCGCTTCCGGGAAGCCCTGCACCACACCGTGATCAGTGATGGCAATGGCCCGGTGACCCATGCGGTGTGCGGTGCGTACGATCTCGCCCGGGTCACAGAAGCCGTCCATGCTGCTGAGCTTGGTGTGCAGATGCAGCTCCACCCGCTTCTGGGGAGCGTTGTCCTCCCGCTTGCGGCGCTCCACCTGAAGCACATCGTAGGGATAGACCACATAATCGTGCTCATATTTATCGTAGGTGCATTCGCCCTTCAGCACCAGGGTGGTGCCCTTCTTCAGCTCCTCCCATTTGCTGAAGTCCTCCCCTTCCCGGCTGCGAAGCTTCAGGTTAATGGAGCCGGTGTAGTCGGTGATGGAAACGATGTAGCTCTTCTGGAAGTTGCCTTTCACCTCCACCGCAAACACATCGCCCCAGATCATCACACGGCCGCCGTCGCCCCCCAGATCTTTCAGCGGAGTCAGCTCACCGGGCTTGAAGTTCTTGCCGTGGAACAGCTTGACCGGTTTGTCGGTCAGATCCAGGCCGGGAATCTTGATGGGCGGCAGGCCCTTCTTTTCCTCGAACTTCACGGTGGGCACCTTTTGCAGCACCTTCTTCTCCCATTCCTCCACTGTGGCGGTCTTGCCGGTCTGGGCAAGCTCCACCTGAGGCAGGGTTCCGGTGCGCTGCTCGATGCGCTGGGCCAGCGCCTGTGGAAACTGAATCTCCTCCAGAATCTTTTTGCCCACCTTGATATGCAGCCGAATGCTCTGCCCCTCAATATCAATAGCGGCATGATCCAGAAAGCCGTTGACCGGATAATCCTCGTCACGCAGCTCGCCGATCAGTTTCTGAATGCTCTCCGGCGTAATGGTTTCGTAGGGAAAGCTGTTCTGAATCTCCACCTGGAAGCCGTCAAACAGAGGGCTGAGTGAGGTGCACAGGCGGTCGCACAGACTCACTGGCAACGGTGCGCCGCTGCGCAGATGGATGCGTATTTTGCGGCTCAGGCGCAGCATCTCCACATGCTCCACCAGCACCCCTGCAAAACAGCGGGCAAAGGTCTCGTCCACCGTGAACTGGGGCCACAGTTGTGTTACCAAAGGTTTCAATGGAATTTGTCTCCTTATTTCAACAAAGCAATGCCTGCGGGCAGGAAACTCCCGCCCGCAGGCTCAAAAATGCATCACAGCTTATAGATCTCGTCCACCAGCTGGCCCACGATGTCGCCCCGCAGCATCCGAATCTTTTCGCCCCGGATGAACAGCAGCGCCTCGTCCTTGCCGCCGGCAATGCCGATATCCGCCTCCCGGGCCTCACCGGGGCCGTTTACCACGCAGCCCATCACAGCCACCTTGATGGGCTTTTTGTAGCCCTTCAGGCGTTTTTCTACCTCGTCGGCAATCTTGGCCACCTGAATGTTGGTGCGGCCGCAGGTGGGGCAGCTGATGATTTCCGGGCCACCCACCGCATGACCGGCAGCGCGCAGAATATCATAACCAGCTTGCACTTCCTTTTCCGGCTCGTCGGTCAGGGAAACGCGCAGGGTATCACCGATGCCCTCCAGCAGCAGACCGCCAATGCCCATGCCGGACTTGATCAGGCCCATACGGTAGGTGCCCGCCTCGGTAACGCCCACATGCAGCGGGTAATCACACTTCTCGCTGAGCAGCCGGTAGGCCTGCATCATGGTGGGCACATTGCTGGATTTGATGGAGATCACGATGTTGTTGAAATCGTGCTTTTCCAGCAGCGCCACATGGTACATGGCGCTTTCCACCAGAGCTTCCGGTACCGGTGCGCCATACTTGGCCAGAATCTCCTTTTCCAGGCTGCCGGCGTTCACGCCGATGCGGATGGGGATGTTCTTGGCGTTGCAGGCCCGGGCCACCGCACGCACATTTTCGTCTGCACCGATGTTGCCGGGGTTGATGCGGATCTTATCCACACCCGCATCCACACAGGCCAGCGCGATTTTGTAATTGAAATGGATGTCGGCCACAAAAGGCACATCCACTGCATTTTTCACTGCTTCTACAATGCGCACGTCCTCCAGACTGGGAACGCTGGCACGCAGAATCTGGCAGCCGGCTTCCACCACCCGCTTGGCCTGAGCCACGTTACCCGGGATATCTGCCACGGGCACATTCAGCATGGTCTGGACTGCCACCGGATTGTGACCGCCGATCACCACATTGCCGATTTTTACTTCACGTTTGACCTTACGCATGATTGATTATCCTCCTGCTATCAAAACAGACGAACGATATCGTTGAATGTGGCAAAGATCATGAGCCCGAACAAAAAGCACATGCCCGCCGCATTCACCAGAATTTCAAACTTTTTGGGCACCGGCCGCCGGAAAATCCCTTCCAGCGCCAGAAAAACCAGCTTACCGCCATCCAGTGCAGGCACCGGCAGCAGATTGAATACACCCAGGTTTACGGTGAGCAATGCCAGCATGGACAGCACCTCTGCCACACCCATGCTTGCCGCCTGCCCGATGGCAGACACGATACCCACCGGGCCGGAAAGCTCGTTCACACTCACCCGGCCAACAACCAGGTCAATCAGCGAGCGGAACACCAGCCGGGCATAGAACAGGGTGTAGTTAAAGGCCTGAACCACCACGGTTTTCACGTTCTTTTCCAGTGCGTAGACCTTGAACCCGATGTTCATGGTAACGGAATCCCCGTTTTCCACCAGCTCAAAGCCCACATTATCCAGCTGAACAACCTCGCCGTTCCGCTTCACGGTCAGGTCTGCACTCTGATCCGGGGTGCGCTGCAGCTCATACAGCACATCGTTCATCACAAAGCAGTGATGACCATTCACCGCCAGAATCTCATCGCCCACCTGCAGGCCGGCCGCCTGCACCGGGGAGCCCTCTTCCACAAAACCCACCGTTTTGCTGGCACCGGGATCGCCGAACGCCAGCATAAGCAGAAGCACCAGAAAGCCCAGGATCAGGTTCATTACCGCACCGGCCGCCACCACAATGATCCGTTTCCAGACCTTTACCTGGGGAAAGGGCAGGCCTTTGGGCTGCTCCTCCACCGGGTCAAGTTCCTTCAGCGCATCGCCGGTCTCCGGCTCTTCCAGCTCCTCATCCTCCCCTTCCATGCTCACATAACCGCCAATGGGCAATGCGCGCACACTGTAACGGGTACCGCCCCGCACCGTGGTGAACAGAGCAGGCCCCATTCCGATGGAAAATTCATTCACCTGAATCCCTGCCTTTTTGGCACAGACAAAGTGCCCCAGCTCGTGGATCATAACCACCAGGCCAAAAATCAGCACCGAAATAATCAGGGTAAGGATTGTTGCCATGTGCGAATAATCTCTCTTTCTTGTTAGATGTGGCTCAGCACAAACTGCCGGGCCATGCGGTCACACTCATACACATCGTCCAGCGTATAGCTGCCGCCAAAGGAATCGCTGTCTACCACAGCCTCCACCAGTCGGCCAATGTCCAGGAAGCCGATCTTGTCCTCCAGGAACAGCCGGACGGCTTCTTCGTTGGCACCGTTGGCGGCGCAGGGGCCCAGACCGCCCTTGGCGATTGCCTTTTTGCAGGCTGCCAGGCAACGGAAGGTCTCCTCGTCCGCCACGTCAAAGGTAATGGATTTGAGCTGGGTGAAATCCAGCTCGGGTGCGCAGCCCGGGAACCGATCCGGCCAGGTGAGCGCATACTGGATGGGAATGCGCATATCCGGCACGCCCAGCTGAGCCAGAATGGAATTATCACTGAACTGCACCATGGAATGGATGATGCTCTGCCGCTGCACCACCACCTGAATCTTCTCCGGCGGCAGGCCGAACAGCCAGACCGCCTCGATCAGCTCCAGGCCCTTGTTCATCAGGGTGGCGGAGTCGATGGTGATTTTGGCACCCATATTCCAGTTGGGGTGCTTCAGAGCATCTGCCCGGGTCTTGCCCGCCAGCTCTTCCTTCTTCATGCCGAAGAAGGGGCCACCGGAAGCAGTAAGCAGGATTTTGGTCAGGGTTTTGGCGGAATGTGCATCCTGCAGGCACTGGAAAATGGCAGAATGCTCACTGTCCACCGGAAGCAGCTTGGTGCCGTGTTTGGCAGCAGCTTCGGTGACCAGATGGCCGCCGGTAACCAGACTTTCCTTGTTGGCCAGTGCCACGTCGTGCCCGTTCTCCAGCGCTGCCAGAGTCGCACCCAGACCGGCGATGCCGACCACTGCGTTGAGCACCACGTCCGGGCCTTCCATTTTGGCCAGCTCCACAATGCCCTCTGCGCCGCGAAGGAGCCGGGGCGCGCCGGCTACGCCGCCCAGACGGGCAGCCAGCTGGTCACAGGCATCCGGATTTGCAACCGCCACATAGGCGGGATGGAACTCCTCAATCTGCTTGAGCAGCAGATCCACATTGGAGTTTGCTGCCAGTGCATACACTTCATAGCCCTGTGCGCGGGCCACATCCAGGCTCTGGGTACCGATGGAACCGGTGGACCCAAGCAAAGTCAGTTTTTTAGCCATTTTTCGCTCCTCGTTTCTCAGAAAAACGTCGTGGTGAACCAGACCAGCAGCGCGGCAGCCGGTGCGATAAAGGTCACACTGTCGAACCGGTCCATGATGCCGCCATGGCCCGGGAAAATCGTGCCATAATCCTTGATGGCACACTGGCGCTTGACCGCACTGGCGAACAGGTCGCCCAGAATGCCCAACAGCGAGCAGGTCATACCGAGGATGAACACCACAAGATAGCTGGCTGCACTGGCAGACATGCGCTCCAGCAGCAGGCAGGCTTTACCGCCCGCCAGATGAACTGAAAGCGCCTGCGCTGCCAGCGTGCACAGAACACCCAGCACGCCGGAACCCAGTACACCGCCGATGGCACCCTCGATGGTTTTGTGAGGGCTGACCACCGGGGCCAGTTTGTGCTTGCCGAAGTAGCGACCGGCAAAATAAGCCGCACTGTCGCCACCCCAGGCAAAGCACAGAATCATCATAATCAGATAGATGGACTCAAACTGGTTGTTCAGATGATTTTTGATGAACACGATGGAGTAGAAACAGGCAATCATCAGCCCGCTGAACACCACCATGCCTCCCAGTTTCGCGGCGCTCAAGGTTCGGTTATGCCACAACAGACATACCGCCAGATACACCGCCAGCAGATAGCCGCCGGGAACCAGCAGCGCCTCTACCGCAGGCACATGAGAGAACATTACCAGAAAAGTATACGGGATAAATGCGATAAAAATGTGTGTTTCTTTTTCGCCCAATGCGAACGCTTTGTAAATTTCGTGAACGGCAATGATGGCGATCAGAGCGACCACGGCTTCAAACACAAGAGTGTTGAACATCAGCATGACCACGGCCAGAACGCAAAGGCCCACCGCGGCAGTTATGATCCTTGTTTTCACAACAGGCTTTTCCTTTCTTTCCGCAATGCTCAGATCCCGCCAAAGCGACGACTGCGCCGATTGAATTCCTGAATCGCCAGATCCAGATCAGCACGGGTAAAATCCGGCCAGAGAACGTCCATCTCCACCAGCTCCGAGTAAGCAGCCTGCCACAGCATAAAGTTGGACAGCCGCTTCTCGCCGCTGGGCCGCAGAATGAAATCCGGATCCTTCTGGCCACAGGTGTACATGTGCGCACTCATCAGATCCTCGGTAATCTCCTCCGGTTGGAGCTCACCGTTCTTCACCTTTTCTGCCAGAATGCGCGCCGCACGCACGATCTCCTGCCGGCCGCCGTAGTTCACCGCAATGTTCAGCGTCATACCGGTATTATGGGCCGTTTTGGTTTCAATCTCATTCATCAGCTTCTGGTGCTTGGGCTCCAGTGCGCTGCGGTCGCCCAGAAAGACAACCCGGTTGTTTTCCTTCTCGTAATCAAAGGCCTTGATGAGATATTCCCCAAACAGCTTCATGATTGCACCCACTTCTTCGTAGGGGCGTTTCCAGTTTTCGGTGGAAAAGGCATAGAAGGTGACCGACTCCACCCCAATGGAATTGCAGTAGCGGGTAATATCCTGAAAAACCTCCGCACCCTTTTTATGGCCGGCGGTTCGGGGCAGGCCCCGCTTTTTGGCCCAACGGCCGTTGCCATCCATAATGATGCCAATGCTGAGCCCTTTTGCAAAATTTTCCGGTTGTGGCATAAGCGCAAATCTCTCCTGTTACAAAGTGGTGCCGCGCGCAAAGCTCGCACGCGGCACATAATTTTTGTTGCCCGGGGATCAGATCTCCATGATCTCCTTGTTCTTGGCCTCGCAGTCCTTGTCGATCTGCTTGACGAACTTATCGGTGATCTTCTGCATCTCTTCTTCCAGATTCTTCTGGTCGTCCTCGGTGATCTCGCTGTTCTTTTTCAGGCTCTTGAATTTGTCCATGGCCTCACGGCGCACGTTGCGCACCGCAACCTTGGTCTCCTCGCCCAGCTTCTGCACGTCCTTGGTCAGCTGGCGGCGGCGCTCTTCGGTGGGAGCGGGGAACACCAGACGGATCACACGGCCGTCGTTGGTGGGGTTGATGCCGATGTCGCTGGCCAGCAGGGCATGCTCGATGGGATGAATCAGAGAGGTATCCCAGGGAGTAATGGTCAGAATGCGGGCTTCTGCCACAGCCACAGCAGCCACCTGATTGATGGGAGTGGGGGTGCCGTAGTAGTCCACTGCCACGCGATCCAGAATGGCGGGATTGGCGCGGCCGGCGCGAATTGCAGCCAGCTCCTTGCCCAGATGGTGAATGGCGCCGTTCATCTTGTCTTCATAGGGCTTGGTGTAAGTGCTCATGTGTTATACTCCTTTTCTTCGGCCCGAAGCCGAATCCTTTGTGCTCTTTGATTTTCCGGCAGCTGTGTGCGGCCGGTTGCAGCGCGACTTTATGCAACGGCCGTGCTGTTACTCCTCCACAACCAGGGTACCAACGGCTTCGCCGCGCACCGCTCTGGCAATGTTGTCCGGATCCTTCAGATCGAACACCAGAATCGGGAGCTTGTTTTCCCGGCAGAGGGTGGCTGCAGTGCCATCCATCACAGCCAGATTCTTCTCCAGCACCTCGGTGAAGGTGAGCTGGTCGTATTTTACGGCATCCGCGTACTTTTTCGGGTCCTTGTCATATACGCCGTCCACCATGGTGGCTTTGAACATCACATCGCAGCCCGTCTCAATGGCGCGCAGCGCACTGGCCGTATCGGTGGAAAAGAGCGGGTTGCCGGTACCGCCGCCAAACAGAACAACGTTGCCGGCTTCCATGCTTTCCACAGCACTGTCCCGGGTGAACACGGAAGCCACCTGAGGCATCACAATCGAGGTCTGGACCTGCGCGGGAACGCCCAGCTGACGCAGCTGATCCGCCACTGCAAGGCAATTCATCACGGTAGCCAGCATGCCGATCTTGTCGGCACAGGTGCGCTCCATGCTGCCGCTGGAACGGCCGCGCCAGAAGTTGCCTCCGCCCACAACCAGACCGATCTGTACGCCCAGATCGTATGCCTGCTTGATGCCGCGGCAGATGGCCTCCATGGTGGGTTCATCAAACCCGGCGCCCTTGCTGCCTGCCAGCGCCTCCCCGCTGACTTTCAATAAAATACGCTTGTATTTTGTATCCAAAACCAATACACCGCCTGATCCATATTATATTTGTTCCTATTTTACAATAAAACATATTTCTTGTAAACAATAAACAAAAATAATGCCGGGGAAAACCTTCCCCGGCGTAACACTTTTATCTGCTTTCCTGTTCCTCATCCGTGATCTTGCGGGCCTGCCATACACCCAGCTCCGCCAGAACGCGGCTTCGCTGCACAGACTCCTGCCAGCCGCGCCCGTCGCTTCGCAGCACCGGTTCGGCAGCTGCGCCGGTCAGCGTCTCTGCCTGGGCAAACGGGATCAAAACACAGGCTTTTGTTCCCCGCTGCGAGCTGTTCAGCTCCAGCGTCCAGCCCATTGCTTCTGCATACATATGCGCCAGATAAAGGCCCAGCCCCGCACCGGCAGCCGCGCCTTCCCCCATGGGATCATACTGCCCCACAAAGGCCTCGAACAGATGCTCCTTCACCCAGTCGGGCAGGCCCGGGCCCTGATCTTCCACCGTGAGGACCAGCGATGTTTCCCCCGGCTGAAGCGACACCTTCACCACCTGACCCCGTTCGCTGCACAGCACCGCATTGGTCACCAGATGCAACAGGATCTTATCGGCCCAGTCGCTGTCTGCCGGAAGAAAGAGCGGCTTTTCCAGGCCGCATTCCCATTCCAGAGAGACACCATAAAGCTTAGCGCCATTGGCCAGCAGCGCCATCGCTTCCCCGTACTGACTTTTCAGGTCCAGAGACTCCATGCGCGGCACCAGCGTACCCCGCTCCGCCTGCAAAAGGTCCTGCAGGTTTTCCGCCACACGGCTGAGCCGCAAGGTACTTTGATCAATGTTTTCAAACACCCAGCCCAGCTGACCGCAGACCTGGGGAGACTCCTTGTCCATGGCCTGCCGCAAAAGCCCGCTGGAAGCCCGGATTGCAGACAATGCCTGATAAATTTCGTGAGAGAGGCCGGAGCACAACGCTCCCCTCTGCTTTTCTTCATACAGTTGTTGTTCCAGGCTCTTGTTCATAACCGTCGTTCAAACCTTCCTGCAAGGATTCCGCCCAGACACGATCTGCCAGCCATCCAAGAAACGGCTTCATTTTTTGATAGGGAGCAGGGATCTTCCCCTCTTTTTTCAGCTGCAGGATCACCCGATGAATCCCGCTTTCCACCGCTTTTACCGCCACACCATGATAGCGTGCCGCATCCGGCAGTACGCTTTTCATCTGGGGCACCTGCCCGCAGCCGATCAGGCGCAGCCACTCCTGCAGGCAGCCACCCAGGTACCAATATCCTTCCATCGTATCGGAAACACCCAGCGCGTGCAGCTGCCGGTGAATGATTTTATCCATCGGTGTGACCTGAGGCAAACGGCGCGCCGGTGAAAACATCGCCAGCGCAGACAGCAGATCGTCCGGATCGTATGGCTCTATCATATAATAATCCACACAGTTTGACAAGTGACCCTGTTCCACCAGCTCGATGTAGCGGGCCGGGCCGGTCAGGATCACGCGCAGGCGCTGGTCGGTACATTCCTGCTCCATCTGCCGCAGGAAGCGCACGGTGTCCATATCCTGCAGATAGCACCCTAGCAGAACAAGGTCCACCTGCGGGCCACTTTTCAAAAAGCGCAGGGCACTGCGCCCGGTCTGAAAGGAATTCACAACCTGATAACCGTTCATATTCAGCAGGCAGTTCAGGGTTTGCAGCATAATGGGGTCGGCATAAACCAACACGATGTTTTTCACTGCCTCCCGCACCTGTTCTCGATTGCCTTTTTCCACGTAAAACTTCCCACCATTTATCTTTTTCCTGCCCAATGCGGCACTGCGCAGTGCCTTCGGCCGCTTGGGCGTATCATTGCCTAATATAATAGTAGCGAAATATGTCATACCGTGCAACAGGTTTTATTCTTCGTTTTACTTCGCCTGGCGCTGCAGCTGCCGGCATGATATAATAGAACTATTCTGAGCAAGAAAAGCGACCGAAACCGGCATGCTTTTCTGCATCATCCACCCTGCAATACAAGTGAGTATTATAATATGAATAAAATCATCGAAATTACCGATTTGAATTTTCCTGAACTGGATGTGTACGCCCGGCTGACCGAAGCCCAGCTGAGAACCCGGATGGAAACCGAACGCGGCGTTTTCATCGCCGAAAGCCCGAAGGTGATTGAGCTGGCCTTAAATGCGGGCTGTGTTCCCCTTTCCTTTTTGATGGAGAGGCGACATCTGCAGGGCCAGGGTGCCCCGCTGATGGAGCGCTGCCCCGGGATACCGGTTTACACCGCTGACCGGGATGTACTGGCCAGCCTTACCGGCTATGCTCTCACCCGGGGAATTCTGTGCGCCATGCAGCGCCCCGAACCCCAGAAGGCCGAAGCGCTTCTCGGCGGTTCGCGGCGGATTGCTGTACTGGAAGGCATTGTGGACTCCACCAATATGGGCGCGATTTTCCGCTCAGCTGCCGCCCTTGGCATGGATGCGGTTTTGCTCACTCCCACCTGCTGTGACCCCCTGTGCCGCCGGGCGGTACGGGTCAGCATGGGCACCATCTTCCAGGTTCCCTGGGCACGCATTGGAGACTGCCCGGAGGACTGGCCCCAGGCCGGCATGGAACTGCTGCACAAAAACGGCTTTGCCACGGCAGCCATGGCGCTGGATGACCGGGCGATTTCCATCGACGATGTGCGACTGCGCCAGGAGGAAAAACTGGCGGTTCTTCTGGGCACCGAAGGAGATGGACTGAGCCATCAGACCATTGCCCACTGTGATTACGCGGTAATGATTCCCATGGAGCATGGGGTGGACTCGCTGAATGTTGCCGCCGCCAGTGCGGTAGCATTCTGGCAGCTTCGCGCACGCTGACTTCTGGAAGTTCAAAACCGGGGTATTCCTCTTTTCAGGGAGTACCCCGGTTTTAAAAAAATCAAAAACACGCTCTACTTTTTAATTTAGGGTATTGACTTTTCAAAAAAATGGAGTAAAATATGAAAAGTAATCTTCGTATGGGCCTGTAGCTCAGTTGGGAGAGCGCTGCGTTCGCATCGCAGAGGTCAAGGGTTCGAATCCCTCCAGGTCCACCAGAAAAGGTCGTGAAATCATTGATTTCACGACCTTTTTTCAACTAATAAGCGATATTTTCGGGCCTGTGTTCGTTACCTATTTATCATCCACTATGATTTTTTTGCATTTCTCACAGCGGTATGCAGTGACCCTGTAGCCATTCAATTTTGCCACGAGACCACCCTCATCATTTAGACGGTGACGATGCGATTCGCTCTGCCACCATAATGCCCAACGGCTGCACACTTTGCCCTGTATCATTTCTGCTCCGCAAAATGGACAATTCATTACAATACCGCTCCCTTCCAAATTCATATATGGATCAGTTTCAGTATAGCATACTGCTACATTGTTTGCCACAGAAGGCAAGGGCATCACACCCACTGCTGCTCAATCTCCGAAATGCTTTGGCCTCTATAGTGTTTCGCTGTTCCAACAGTAACCACCGCAGTTTAGCCGGTGTGGCACAAGAAAACGACGGTTCTGCCTTAGGATTTTGGCGCACAAAATGTTCAAAGGGGCGGGCAAGCCACCAAGGCTTGCGCCGCCCCTTTTCGCACTTTCTGCAACCCAAAATCCGTGGGGCAGAACTGCCCTGCAACCGGAAAACGGCCCGTATTTTGAGTGGGAGTGCAAAGGAAAACGACCCGCAGGCCACCCTTGGTGGTTGTCAAGGGGCTTTGACGCTGCAATC